>Ga0196965_1000130_pt1 | contig 56956 bp, 60 predicted proteins | sample S1_20metaG_FD_148668 | JGI IMG/M metagenome (GOLD analysis project Ga0196965, IMG submission 148668) | Soil microbial communities from Anza Borrego desert, Southern California, United States - S1_20 | ecosystem: Environmental > Terrestrial > Soil > Desert | place: USA: California | collected...
GGCCGCCCGCATCGTCCATGTCGGCGGCGACGGCACCGGCCAGCTCACGAAAATGGTCAACCAGATCTGCATCGCCGGCGTGCTGCAGGGCCTTTCCGAGGCGCTCCATTTCACCAAGGCGTCCGGACTCGACAGCGCCAAGGTCCTCGAGGCCATTTCGGGCGGGGCCGCGATGAGCTGGCAGATGGTCAACCGCTGGGCGACGATGGACGAGGGCCGGTTCGATCACGGTTTCGCGGTGGACTGGATGCGCAAGGATCTCGGCCTCACGCTCGAGGAGGCGCGCCGCAACGGGGCGTCGCTGCCGCTGACCGCGCTCGTCGACCAGTTTTACGGCGACGTGCAGGCGATGGGCGGAGGCCGTCAGGATACTTCGTCGCTGGTGAGGAGGCTCGTCGAGTGAAGCGCCTGAAATTCCTGCTCGGCCTGTTCGCCGCCTTGCTCGCGGCGGCGCCGGCGCTGGCCGATTCGCTGGTCGAGAACGTCAACGGCTACACGATGCGCGCCGACGGGCGGCTGTTCCGATTCTCCGGGATGGTGATCGACGACCAGGGACGGGTGAAGCAGCTGCTCACGGGGCGGGAACGGCGGCCGGAGCGGATCCGCAGCCGCGTCGACGGCCGCGGCCGCACCCTCCTCCCCGGGCTGATCGACGCCCACGGCCACGTCATGGGCCTCGGCTTCAACGCGATGCAGCTCGACCTTTCCGACACGCGCTCGCTCCAGGAGGCGCTCGAGCGGATCCGCGCCCATGCCGCCGCGAACCCCACCCCCCGCTGGATCGTCGGCCGCGGCTGGAACCAGGAAAGGTGGGGCCTCGGCCGCTTCCCGACCGCGGCCGAGCTCGACGCCGTCACCGGGGACCGGCCGGTCTTTCTCGAGCGGGTCGACGGCCACGCCGCCTGGGTCAACAGCGCCGCGATGCGCGAAGCCGGTGTCACCGCCGAGACCCGCGCGCCGGAAGGCGGGCGGATCGAGCGCAACGGCCGGCAGGCGAGCGGGATCTTCGTCGATGCGGCGATGGCGCTGGTCGAACGGGCGATCCCGGCGCCCCAGCCGATCACCCGCGACCTCGCCTTGCGCCGCTCCCAGGAGATCCTGCTGGCGAACGGCCTCACCGCGGTCAGCGACATGGGCACCAGCGTCGACGACTGGCTGACGATGCGGCGCGCGGGCGATTCCGGCGGCCTCTCGATCCGAATCCTCGCTTATGCGGGCGGGATCGACGCCTTGCTGGCCGTCGCCGGGCAGGGGCCGACGCCGTGGCTCTACGACGGGCGCCTGCGCATGGTCGGGGTGAAGCTCTATCTCGACGGCGCGCTGGGCTCGCGCGGCGCCTGGCTCAAGCAGCCCTATCGCGACGCGGCGGGCCAGCGCGGCCTGCCGTTCGTCACCGACACGGTGCTCAGAAACCTGATGAGCAGGGCGGCGATGAACAATTTCCAGATCGCCGTCCACGCGATCGGCGACGAGGCCAACGCCACCCTGCTGGGCGCGATCGAGGAGCTTGCCCTCACCTACCGGGGCGACCGGCGCTGGCGGATCGAGCATGCCCAGATCGTCGACCCGGCCGACTTGCCGCGCTTCGCCCGCAACGGGATCGTCGCCTCGATGCAGCCCGTCCACCAGGCGTCGGACTGGCGCATGGCCGAGGCGCGGATGGGGCGGGAGCGGCTCGCCGGCTCCTACGCCTGGGCGAGCATGCTGCGGCTAAACGTGCCGCTCGCCTTCGGCTCGGACTTCCCTGTCGAGAGCCCGAACCCGTTCCACGGCCTCGCGGTCGCGATCAGCCGCCAGGACGCCGAGGGGCAGCCGCCCGGTGGGTGGTTCCCAGAGCAGCGCCTGACGCTGGAGCAGGCGTTCGACGCCTTCACCCGCCGCGCTGCCTATGCCGCGTTCGCAGAGGACCGCATCGGCACGCTCGAGCCGGGCCGCATGGCCGACTTCATCTTCGTCGACACCGACATCTTCCGCACCTCGGACCCGAACCAGATCCGCGAGACGCGGGTGCTGGAGACATGGCTGAGCGGCAGGCAGGCCTGGGCAAGGAGCCGCCCGGGGAATGTGACGAGGTAACTGAAAACTCCTCCCCGTTCCGGGGAGGAACTTACCGGACCAGGCCCCTCACACGGCCGGCGGTGAGGATCTGGGGGAGCACTTCCGGGGCGGCGCCGGGGCGGTAGAAGAGGTAGAGCGGGACGCCGGAGCGTCCGTGGCTTTCGAGGAACCGGCCGATCTCGGGCTCGCCGCGAGTCCAATCGCCGACCAGCACCGAGACGCCGGCGCGGCGGAAGGCGTCGGCGACGTCGGCGCGATCGAGCACGGCTGCTTCGTTGACCTTGCAGGTGAGGCACCAGTCGGCGGTGAAATAGACGAAGACCGGTCGCCGCCGCGCCCTGAGGTCGTCCAGCACGGCTTCGCTGAACGGCTGCGCAGCGAGCGCTCCCCGCGGGACCGGGGCGGAAACCTCCGTTCGCACGAGGAGCAATGCCGCTCCCGCCACAAGGGCCGCCGGGACAACAGCCGGCCACGGCCGGCCATGCCGCCCACACCACCACAAGGCCAAAGCGAGCGCCAGGGACGCGAACAGACCCAGCGTCATGCCGTCGACGCCCGCCTGCCGGCCGAGGACCCAGAGGAGCCCGATGGCTGTGACGAACATCGGCACGGAAAGGATGCGCTGCAGCCGCTCCATCCAGGGACCCGGCTTCGGCAGCCTGCGCCGCAACGCCGGGACGAAGCCGAGCAACAGGAAGGGCAGAGCGAGACCGAGGCCCAGTCCGCCGAACACCGCCAAGCCGGCGGCCGAGGGGAGCACCAGAGCGGCGCCCAGCGCGGCACCCATGAAAGGCCCCGTGCACGGCGTCGCAACGAAGGCTGCAAGCGCCCCGGTCCAGAAAGCGCCGCGGGTCCCACCCTGCCCCGCCAGCCGCTCGCCGCCGGCGATCGCGGGCAGCCGGAACAGCCCGGCGAGGCCGAACCCGATCGCTGTCACCAGCAGCAGCAGGACGAGGATCACCCGCGGCTCCTGGAGCTGGAACGCCCAGCCTGCCGCTGCGCCCGCCGCCCTGAGGGCGAGGATGGTCGCGCCGAGGGCAAGGCACATGCCGATGGCACCGCCCGCATAAGCCAGGGCCTCCCGCTTCGCCGCGCCCCCGTCGGCGCCGAGACGGGCGAGGCTCAGCGCCTTCAGGCTCAGGATCGGGAACACGCAGGGCATGAAATTGAGCAGCAGGCCGCCCGCCAGCGCGCCGATCAGCGCAATCAGGATTCCCGATCCGTCCCGTTCCTGCTGCCGATCCGAGCTGCCGATCCGCTCGCCCCCGGCAGGCACCGGCCCCGGCCGCGCCGCGAGGGAGATGCCCCGGCCGTCGCCGAGGCTCAGCACGCCCTCGATCCGCGTCAGCGCCTCGGCGCCCGGCGCCGCCGCCGTGTCGACGATCAGCGATTGCCGCGCGCGCAGATATTGCTGCTCCGCGGCGAAATCGACGGCATTCAGCGTCCTGGCGAAGAAGTAGCGGACCTGCGGCGCATATTCGGCCGGGAGCGGGATTGCGATGCGCAGGCGCCCGTTCGCGACCGCGAAGCGCGCCTCGCTCCCCAGCGGCCGCGGCAAGGCGCGCCGGAAACCGTCGATCAGCGACCGGTTCTCGGCGCTGGGCGGACCGACGCGAAGCTCGGTCGCGACCTCGGTGCGCTGCGGGACGCAGACGCGGTCGGTGCAGGCGAGATAATCGAGCCGCGCCGCGACCGGCAGGATCGATCCCGGCTGCGCATCGGCGGGGACGCGCAGCTCGGCGAGCAGCGCGTAGTCGCGCTCGTAGACATAGTTCATCAGCCCCTGGACGAGCAGCCGCTGCGGCACCGGATAAAGAAGCGCCCCCGCCGAGGCCCCCGCCGGCAGCCGCCAGCTCACCTCGTCGGGCCGGCCCGCATCGCCGGGATTGACCCAATAGCCGTGCCAGCCCGGCCACGGGCGCATCACGAAGGCGAGCGTGACGGTGCCTCCCGGCGAGACGCTGCGGCCTTCGGGGAGGAGGGAGACGGCGATCGCCTGCTCGCCGGGCGCGAGTTGGGCGGACGCGGGGAGCGCTGTCAGGAGCGCGAGAAGGAAGAACAGCCAGCGATTCACGAGTGCGCTATAGCAACTTTTCAGGGCTCCGCATGAAAGCCCTCCCCCTTGAGGGGGGAGGATTCGGTGGGGGTGGACTCGTCACCCAGGCAGCGCCTCCTCCGCAGACTCCACCCCTCCCCAAACCCTTCCCCCTCGAGGGGAGGGGCCTAGCGGCGCGCGTAGCGGGTGATGCTGGAGCCGAGCCGGTTGTTCTCGATGCGGAGCTCGGCGCCGCTGCGGTCGGCGACGAAGGTGGTGGCGTCGGCGCCCGGTGCCAGATTCGCCTCGTTGTCGACGATCGCGAGGCCTTCGGAGCTGTTGTCCGAGCCTTCGGGGCCGACGAAGATCAGGGCGCTGTAATTGTCCTTGTCGCGGCCCTGGACGAAGGCGTTGCGGGCGATCGTGCCGGTGGCGCCGTTGGAGAGATCGATCATGTAATTGGTCGCGCGGCCGGCGCTGTCGTCGAAGCTCGAATCAACGATCTCGACCCGGGGCGTCCGGGTCTTGACGTAATGGCCGCCGGTGCCGCGCTCGAAGCGGCTCCTGACCACGCTGAGGCTTCCATAGCCGCCGATATAGAGGCTGTGCGCGCAGTCGCCGCCGTCGACGCAGATGCCGAGGCCCGAGAAGGTCGACTGCTCGATCCGGATAGACCCGCGGGGATCGCTGGCGGTGAGGATGCCCTGCTCGCTATCGCGGAACAGGCTCTCGCGGACGAGGAGATTGCCGGCCTCGAGCCGGATGCCCGCCCCGTTTCTGTCCGGCACGGCGATGTTCTGGAAAACGAGGCCCTCGACCCGCGCCTCCCGGCCGCCGAGGACGAGGGCGGCCTTGCCGTCGCAGGCGACGCCGTCGAAGATCACGCTGCCGAACTCGCGCGCGACATAGGCGATGCGTCCGGCTCCCTGGACTGCGCATTGGCGATAGGTGCCGGGCGCGATCACGATCGTGCCGGAGCCGCCGCCGATCGCGTCGACCGCTTCCTGCAGCGTGGCGAAGCCCTCGCCCGATTCCTGCACGGCGAAGGGGGCCTCGGCGCCCTGGGCGAGCAAGGGCGCGGAGACGAGAAGGGCGAGAGCGGCGAGCGGGGCTTTCCTCATGATGCCCGACTGATCCGCGAACGCCCGACTGTCGATGGCAGAAGTGGGTTAATGGAGGGGCCGGCCCAGAGCGGGACACGCGATGCGACGACCCCTAATCGTCATCCCGGACTTGATCCGGGATCCATGAACACCGCCGTGCGCGGATCACGCGATGCGATGTTCATGGATCCTGACGTTCGTCAGGATGACGTTGGGGGCGCCCTCAGTCCAGATTTGGCCGCAGCCAGCGTTCGGCCTGCTCGATGCTGCAGCCGCGGCGGGCCGCATAATCCTCGAGCTGGTCGCGGCCGATCCTCGCGACCCCGAAATACTGGCTGTCGCGATGGGCGAAGTAGAAGCCGGAGACCGCCGAGGTCGGCAGCATCGCCATGCTCTCGGTCAAGGTCACGCCGGCGGGTTCGCCGCCGAGCATGTCGAACAAAGCGGGCTTGAGGCTGTGGTCCGGGCAGGCCGGGTAGCCGGGGGCGGGGCGGATGCCGACATATTTCTCGCGGATCAGCTGCTGGTTGGTGAGATGCTCCTCGGCATAGCCCCAGACGCTGTTGCGGACATGGGCGTGGAGCACCTCGGCGAAGCTTTCCGCCAGCCGGTCGGCGAGCGCCTTCAGAAGGATGTCCGAATAATCGTCATTCTCCGCCTTGAAGCGGGCGAGGTGCGGCTCGAGGCCGTGGATGCCGACCGCGAAGCCGCCGATCCAGTCCTCTTCGTCCGGCGAGATGAAATCGGCGAGGCACATATTGGCCCGGCCTTCCCTCTTCTTCACCTGCTGGCGGAGGAAGGGGAGCCGGGTCCAGTCGTTGCCGGCGAGGACGAGGACGTCGTCCGCCTCGCGCTTGCAGCGCCACAGGCCGACGGTGCCGCGGGGGGTCACCCAATGCTCGGCGATCATCCTGTCGAGCATCGCATTGGCGTCGTTGAACAGCGAGGTGGCGCTCTCGCCGACCACCGGATCCTCGAGGATGGCCGGGTAGTTTCCGGCCAGCTCCCAGGCGCGGAAGAAAGGGGTCCAGTCGATCGACGCGCGCAGGTCGCGGAGCGGCCATTCCCCGAACTGGTGGAGGCCGGGACGCTGCGGAGGCGGCGCCTTGCCTTGCGGATCGAAGGGGAAGGCGTTGGCGCGGGCTTCCTCGAGGGTGGCGAGCTCGCTCTGGCCGCCGCGGGCGCGGGCCTGGCGGGTCGCCGCGTAATCCTCGGCGGTCTTTGCGATCAGCGGCTCGCACTGCGTCTCGGAGACGAGCGAGGAGGCGACGCCGACCGCGCGGCTGGCGTCGAGCACGTGGAGGACCGGCCCGTCGTAGGCGGGATCGATGCGGATCGCGGTGTGGACCTTGCTGGTGGTGGCTCCGCCGATCAGCAGCGGCAAAGTCATTCCGGCGCGCTGCATCTCGCCCGCCACCGTCACCATCTCGTCCAGCGACGGGGTGATGAGGCCGGAGAGGCCGATCATGTCGGCCTTGTTCTCGTTCGCCGCCTTGAGGATGTCGGCCCAGGGCACCATCACGCCGAGGTCGATCACCTCGAAGCCGTTGCACTGGAGGACGACCCCGACGATGTTCTTGCCGATGTCGTGGACGTCGCCCTTGACGGTGGCCATGACGATCCGGCCCTTGCCCTGGGTGGCGCCGGTCAGCTCCTTCTCCGCCTCGATGAACGGGATGAGGTGGGCGACGGCCTTCTTCATCACCCGCGCCGACTTGACGACCTGGGGGAGGAACATCTTGCCCGATCCGAACAGGTCGCCGACGACGTTCATCCCGTCCATCAGCGGGCCTTCGATGACGTGGATCGGGCGCTCCGCCGACTGGCGCGCCTCCTCGGTGTCCTCGACGACAAAAGCGTCGATGCCTTTGACCAGCGCGTGTTCGAGCCGCTTGCCGACGTCCCAGCCGCGCCATTCCGCCTCGGCCTTCTCGCGCACCGGGTCGGAACCGAGGAATTTCTCGGCCAGCGTCACCAGCCGCTCGGTCGCGTCCCCCCCGGCTTTTGGGCGGCGGTCGAGGATGACGTCCTCGCAGGCCTCGCGAAGCTCGGGGTCGATCGCGTCGTAGACGTCCAATTGGCCGGCATTGACGATCGCCATGTCGAGCCCGGCGGGGATGGCGTGGTAGAGGAAGATCGAGTGCATGGCGCGGCGCACCGGCTCGTTGCCGCGGAAGGAAAAGCTGAGGTTGGAGAGGCCGCCGGAGATGTGGACGTGCGGGCAGCGCGTCTTGATCTCGCGGCAGGCTTCTATGAAGTCGAGGGCGTAGCGGCGATGCTCCTCGATCCCGGTCGCGATGGCGAAGATGTTGGGGTCGAAGATGATGTCCTCGGGCGGGAAGCCCTCGGCGACCAGGAGCTTGTAGGCGCGCTCGCAGATCTCGACCTTGCGCTCTTTCGTGTCGGCCTGGCCGACCTCGTCGAAGGCCATGACGACGACGGCGGCGCCGTAGTCGCGGACCTTGCGGGCGTGGTGGAGAAATTCCTCCTCGCCCTCCTTCATGCTGATCGAGTTGACGATCGGCTTGCCCGAGACGCATTTGAGGCCGGCCTCGATCACCGTCCATTTCGAGCTGTCGATCATCACCGGCACCCGGGCGATGTCGGGCTCCGCGGCGATCAGCTTCAGGAAGGTGGTCATCGCCGCCTCGGCGTCGAGCAGGCCTTCGTCCATGTTGACGTCGATCACCTGCGCGCCGTTCTCGACCTGCTGGCGCGCGACCTCGACCGCGGCGGCATAATCGCCGGCCATGACCAGCTTCTTGAACCTGGCCGAGCCGGTGACGTTGGTCCGCTCGCCGATATTGACGAAAGTCGCGGACGCGGCGGGCGCATCTCCCTCTCCCCTCCGGGGAGAGGGCTGGGGAGAGGGGGAGTCTTTCAATATCGGTGTAACGGTCATTCTCTCTCTGAATCTGGTTTATCCGGCACGGCCCCTCTCCCAACCCTCTCCCCGGAGGGGAGAGGGCTTCAGGCTGCCAGTATCATCGGTTCGATGCCCGCCAGCAGGGTGCGGCGCGTGGGCTGAGCGATCGCTCGCGGCGGATAGTCCTTCACTGTGCGGGCGATCGCGGCGATGTGCGCGGGGGTCGTGCCGCAGCAGCCGCCGACGATGTTGACGATGCCTTGCTCGCACCATTGGCGGACCTGCGCGGCCGTGGTCTCGGCGCCCTCGTCATATTCGCCGAGATCGTTGGGGAGGCCGGCATTGGGATAGGCCATGATCAAGGTGTCGGCGACGCGCGAAAGCGCAGCGACGTGGCTCCTCAGCTGCGCGGCGCCGAACGAGCAATTGAGGCCGATGGTCAGCGGCTCGGCATGCCGCACCGAAGCCCAGAAGGCTTCGATCGAGTGGCCCGAGAGGTTGCGCCCGGAAAGGTCGGTGATCGTCATCGACAGCATGATCGGCAGGTTGCGGTCGACGCGGCGGGCGGCGTGGATCGCGGCCTTGGCGTTCAATGTGTCGAACACCGTCTCGATCAGCACGATCTCGGCGCCGCCTTCGACGAGCGCCTCGATCTGCTCGACATAGACATCGGAGACGAAGTCGAAATCGACCTCGCGATAGCCGGGGTCGTTGACGTTGGGCGACAGCGACAGCGTCTTGTTGGTCGGCCCGAGCGCGCCCGCGACGAAGCGCTTGCGGCCGTCCTTCTGCGCCTCGGCGTCGGCGACTTCGGCGATGATCCGCGCGCCCGACGCATTGATCTCCCCGACGAGATGCTCGGCGCCGTAATCGGCCTGGCTGATCCGGTTGGCGTTGAAGCTGTTGGTCGCGAGGATGTCCGCACCCGCGTCGGCGAACGCCTGGGCGATGTCCCGCACGACGTCCGGGCGGCTCAGGTTCAGAAGGTCGTTATTGCCTTTCTGGTCGCGCGCGAGATCGTAAGCTCCGCGATAATCGGGCTCCTTCAGCCTGCGCGCCTGGATCTGCGTTCCGTAGGCGCCGTCCTTGACGAGAATGCGCCCGGCGGCGGCGTCCCTAAGCTGCTGGGCGACGTTCATCGGCTTGGTCCTTCGGCCGCAGCCCGAGCAGGTGGCAGATCGCGTAGACGAGCTCGGCGCGGTTCAATGTGTAGAAATGGAAATTGCGGACGCCGCCCGAATAGAGCTGCCCGCAAAGCTCGGCGGCGACCGTCGCAGCGACGAGCTGGCGGGCGGCCGGGAGATCGTCGAGGCCCTCGAACAGGGCGTCCATCCAAGCGGGGATCGTGGCGCCGCACGAGGCCGCGAACTTGCGCGTCTGCGCGACGTTCGAGACGGGCAGGATGCCGGGCACCAGCTCGGCGTCGATCCCGGCCGCCGCGGCGTCGTCGCGGAAGCGGAAGAAGGCGTCGGGCGAAAAGAAGAACTGGGTGATCGCCCGATCCGCTCCGGCATCGATCTTTCGCTTCAGATTCTCGAGATCGGCAGCCTTCGTGCGCGAATCCGGGTGGATCTCCGGATAGGCGGCGACCGATATTTCGAACGGCGCCACGCGCTTGAGGCCGGCGACCAGCTCCGCGGCATTGGCATAGCCGTCGGGCCTCGCGACGAAGCCGCGCGCCGGATCCGGCGGGTCGCCGCGCAGGGCGACGACGTGGCGGATCCCCGCCTCCCAATAAGCGCGCGCGACCGCATCGATCTCGTCGCGACTCGCCTCGACGCAGGTGAGGTGTGCGGCGGCGTGCAGCGCCGTCTCCCGCTGGATGCGGACCACCGTATTGTGCGTCCGCTCGCGGGTCGATCCGCCGGCGCCATAGGTCACCGAGACGAACCGGGGGGCGAGGGGCTCCAGCGTCTGCACGCTCTCCCAGAGCGTCTGCTCCATCTTCTCCGTCCTGGGCGGGAAGAATTCGAACGAGACTTCGACGTCGCCGGCGACGTCGGCGAACAGCGGTTCGCGGCGATGCCCGATCATCGCGCTCATGCGACCACCTTGAGCTTCGCCTCGGGCCGCTCGCCGGCCCAGATCGTGACGGTGAGCTCGCCGCCCTCGAGATGCTCGATCACCCTGCCCTCGAGCCCCGCTTCCTCCATGTAGGAGAGCACCGATTCGTCGGCGAAGCCGAGCCGGGCGTGCGCGTCGCGGCTCCTCAGCTCCTCGCGCTCGTGCGGCGCGAAGTCGACGATCAGCAGCCGCCCGCGCGGCGCCAGCAGCCGCGCCGCCTCGGCGACCGCTGCCGCAGGCTGCTGCGCATAATGGAGCACCTGATGGAGGATCACGGTGTCCGCCGACGCGGCCGGCAGCGGCAACGAATACATGTCGCCCTGGCGCAGCTCGGCCTCCAGCCCCGCCTGCGCCAGCTTGACGCGGGCGAGGCGCAGCATTTCCGGCGAGCGGTCGACGCCGAGCGCCGATGCGGCGTCCCGGCCGAACAATTCGATCATCCGCCCGGTGCCGGTGCCGATGTCGATGAGGCGGCCGACGCCGCGGTCGCCGAGGGCGCGCGCGATGGCGGCCTCGACCTCCGTCTCCGCGATGTGCAGCGACCGCATCTCGTCCCAATGATCCGCATGGGCCGCGAAATAGCGCTCGGCCGCGGCAGCCCGGTCGGCGCGCACGGCCGCCAGCCGCGCCGCGTCCGCCACGCCCCACGGATCCTCCCCGTCGATCTCGATCCAGCTGTCGAGCAGATCGAACAGAGGCTCGAGCCGCTCCCGCCTTCCGAGGCTGAGGAACACCCAGCTCCCCTCCTTGCGCCGCTCGGCGAGGCCGGATTCGATCAGGATGCGGACGTGGCGCGAAACGCGCGGCTGGCTCTGCCCGAGGACCTGGGCGAGCTCGCCGACCGAGAGCTCCATCGCCCGCAGCAAGGCGAGGATGCGCAGCCGCGTGGGATCGGCGAGCGAGCGGAAGATTTCCGAGGCGGGCGACATATTTGCGGACATAAAGATATCTTTATATCCGTCAAATGAAAAGGAGGCGCGGATTGTTGACTAACGCAGTAGACATTCTGCTCTGCCCATAGTAGCTTTTCCTCCGCTGGAATGCCGGACCGGGAACCTTCGGCACCTCGCCCAGCCTCGACAACAGGTTCCATCGAAGGAAGATGCCGTGAAGAAGATTGCCCTCACCATGGTTGCCGTCGCCACGCTCGGCCTCGCCGCTTGCAACGGCGACAACGAGGCGAACAACGCCGCCGGCAACGAGTCGGAGACCGCCAACGAAGCGAATGGCGACGTCGGCAATGCCAGCAACGAGCAGAGCGACGCCGAGAACGCCGCGGGCGACGCGCTGAACGCCGTGGTCAACACCGGCTCCGACGCCGCCAGCGCCGTCGGCAATGCCGCCAGCGACGTCGGCAATGCGGTCGGCAACGCCACCCACTAAGCCGATCCGGCTGCGGCTGTGAACGAGGGTCGCGCGCCCAAGGGCGCGCGGCCCTTTTTCTTTGCGCCGGATCGTCTAGGCTTGGTCCGCCCAGCAGGAGACCCGCCGATGACGTCCCTCATGAAGCTCACCGCCTGCGCGGCCGTACTCGCCGCCCTCGCCGGCTGCGGGGAGGAGCGCGGCGCCGACGGCCTCACCCAGAGCGAGCGCGATCGCCTCAACGCCGCAGCAGCCGCGCTCGACAACAGCGCCGACGTGATCGACGCCTCCCCGGACAGTCTTGTCGCGGCCGATGAAGCCAACGCCACGGAGACGGGAGGGGCCGCGAACGCGCAATGATCTGCGCGGGAGGAGAGCCTAGCGGCGGCCCCTGCAGCTGACCGGCCGCGGATTCTCGGCGAGATAGTCAAAAGCGTTGATCGGCCCGGTATCTCGCCTTTCGCGCGCGGTCATTCGATCGACGGCGGCGGCCAGCCAGGACTGCTCCTGCGGCGCAAGACCGGGAAAGGCGGCCATCCCGCCGAGCAGGTCCCGGTAGAGGCCGCGCCCGTCCTCGCCGAGCGCGCGAATAACCAGCCGCCGGCGCTCGCCCCCATCGCAGAAGGTTCGGATAAGCAGCGAAGAATGGTTTGAAGACCAGGCCGCAGCCAAGGCCCGCAAGGGCAACCAGGCCGGGTCCTCCTCTCCGGACCCTCCGCCCGGTCCGTGATTCTGCGACGTCCGGTGGAGCTCGGCGACGGCCCAACGCAACGCACCTGGGTCGAAATTGGCGGCGAGCGCGACCGTAAGGTCCGGCCGTACGCGATAATCGCTCGTGTCGATTGCCGCCAAAGCGTCGCGAAACGACAAGGTGCGCTCGCGACCGAACCGGCGGACCTGATACCGATAGAGCGCCAAAGCGAGCTCGGGCCACGCCGCGACAGCGCGCGGATCGGCACGCCAGCGTTCCCGCCCCGGCTCGTAGGAATCCCCTTGCTGGACGCGCGCGACGTCGCGAAGCAGCGCGAGCGCCTCGCGGTCGGGGAGCGCTGCAAGCTCCGCCAGCAACCGCGTCTCGATCCATTGATAGGCACGGGAATATTGTCCGTTCCGCGCGAAATAGCGCAGCGCAATGCCGCGCATCGCCGCATCCGTATCCGGGTCCGCCCAGAGACGATCGAAGAGCGGAAGCGCATCGGGATGATCGCCTTCGGAGAGCGCGCGCAGAACCATCAAACGCTCGCGGCGGGGGCCTTCTGCGGCAGGGGCCTCCCCCCCTTCGGTGGCCAGCGCAACCAGACGATCGACCTCTCCCCTTTCGCCATTAGCGGCGTCGGGGCGCGGTTCCACGGGAAGTGGCGCTCCGCGCTCGATGCGGTCGAAGAGGTCGAGCAGGAAGGGCGTGGGCTTCCACTGCGAGATGGATCCCAGGTGATCGGCGATGTCGGTGCGCTCGGCCGCTGACAAGGGTTGTCCATCCGAGTCGCGTCCGGTCTCCACCATCCTCCTTAGCGCCGCGATCTGCTCCATCGGCGCAAGCGTCTGCTGGAGGCGGAGATAGCGGCGCACCGAGCGCATCCAGGCATTGTCCTCCCCGGCATAGTCTTCGTTGATGCGCGAGAAGGCGAAGCCGAGCTGCTGCCAGCCGCCGTCCGGTGTCCGCTCGAGGAAAAGCAGGTAGCGGCGGGCGCGCGAAAAGGTCATGCGGCTGCACGGCCCGGAATGACTTTCCGGGTTCGATCCGGAAAGGTCCTCGAGATCGCTCGGCTGGGTTCTCCCCAGCTCGGCATCCTCGAACGCCACCCGCTCGGGCGGCGCGCCCTTGACCGCCGCCTCGACTCGAAACACCAGCCGGGAGTCGCTGCCGCGCCCGGCGCGGCGCTCCGGCCTCGCGATGACGATCGCGTCGGCGATCTGGACGAGCTCGAAATTGGACGGCCGCACATATTCGCCGTCGACCGAACAGGCCGTGGCCGTCCCCGCACGAGCGGCGAGCAACAGAATCGCCAGAAGCACCAGCCTGCACCAAGCCATCCGATACCCTCCTGCGCCGAGGATCGAATGCATCGGCGGCACCGTCAAGCGAATGAAAAAAGGGCCGGGGAGTCACCTCCCCGGCCCCTTCTTTTCGCCTGGGCGAGCGGCTTAGAAGTCCATGCCGCCCATGCCGCCCATGCCGCCGCCGCCCGGGCCGCCGGCCGGCTTGTCCTCGGGCAGCTCGCTCACCGCCGCTTCGGTGGTGATGAGCAGGCCCGCCACGCTGGCGGCGTCCTGGAGCGCGGTGCGGACGACCTTGGTCGGATCGATCACGCCGGCCTGGACGAGGTTCTCGTAGACCTCGGTCTGGGCGTTGAAGCCCTGGGTCTCGTCGTCGCCGTCGATCAGCTTGCCGGCGACGACCGCGCCGTCCCAGCCCGCATTCTCGGCGATCTGGCGGATCGGAGACTGCAGCGCCCGGCGGACGATGTCGATGCCGCGGGTCTGGTCGTCATTGGCGCCGTCCATGCCCTTGAGCGCCTTGGTGGCATAGAGCAGAGCGACGCCGCCGCCCGGAACGATGCCTTCCTCGACCGCGGCGCGGGTCGCATGGAGGGCGTCGTCGACGCGGTCCTTGCGCTCCTTGACCTCGATCTCGCTGCTGCCGCCGACCTTGATCACGGCGACGCCGCCGGCGAGCTTGGCCAGGCGCTCCTGGAGCTTCTCCTTGTCATAGTCGCTGGTGGTGTTCTCGATCTGCGAGCGGATCGCCTCGACGCGGCCCTTGATCCGGTCCGAATCGCCCGCGCCGTCGACGATGGTCGTATTGTCCTTGTCGATGGTGACGCGCTTGGCTTGGCCGAGCATCGCGACGGTGACGTTCTCGAGCTTGATGCCGAGATCCTCGCTGATCATCTCGCCGTTGGTCAGGATCGCGATGTCTTCGAGCATCGCCTTGCGGCGATCGCCGAAGCCGGGCGCCTTGACCGCCGCGACCTTGAGGCCGCCGCGCAGCTTGTTGACGACGAGCGTCGCCAGGGCCTCGCCCTCAATGTCCTCGGCAATGATCAGGAGCGGACGGCCGGACTGGACCACCGCCTCGAGAATCGGAAGCATCGCCTGCAGGTTGGAGAGCTTCTTCTCGTGGATGAGGATGTAGGGGTCGGTAAGCTCGACCTGCATCTTCTCCGGGTTCGTGATGAAGTAGGGCGAGAGATAGCCGCGGTCGAACTGCATGCCCTCGACGACGTCCAATTCGAACTCGAGGCCCTTGGCCTCCTCGACCGTGATCACCCCTTCCTTGCCGACCTTCTCCATCGCCTCGGCGATCTTCTCGCCGACGACGGTGTCGCCGTTGGCGGAGATGATTCCGACCTGGGCGATCTCGTTGGAGCCGGCGACCGGCTTCGAACGCGCGGCGAGGTCCGCTACGACCTTGGTGACGGCGAGATCGATGCCGCGCTTGAGGTCCATCGGGTTCATGCCGGCCGCGACCGACTTCATGCCCTCGCGCACGATCGACTGGGCGAGGACGGTGGCGGTGGTGGTGCCGTCGCCGGCGAGGTCGTTGGTCTTCGAGGCCACCTCGCGCAGCATCTGCGCGCCCATATTCTCGAACTTGTCCTTCAGCTCGATCTCCTTGGCGACGGTGACGCCGTCCTTGGTGATGCGCGGGCTGCCGAAGCTCTTGTCGAGCACCACGTTGCGGCCCTTGGGGCCGAGGGTCACCTTCACCGCGTCGGCGAGGATGTCGACGCCGCGCATGATGCGCTCACGGGCGTCGCGGGAAAAGCGAACGTCTTTCGCTGCCATGTTGCTAAATCCTTTCTAATTCCGAGTGCTCCGGCGAAGGCCGGAGCGTTGTGCGCAGGACTCCGGCCTTCGCCGGAGCACCTAAAGGAGGATCAGCCGACGATCCCGAGGATGTCGCTTTCCTTCATGATCAGCAGGTCCTCGCCGTCGAGCTTGACCTCGGTGCCGGACCATTTGCCGAACAGGATCTTGTCGCCCGCCTTGACGTCGAGCGGGGTCACCGTGCCGTCCTCGGCGCGGATGCCCGAGCCGACCGAGACGACCTCGCCCTCCTGCGGCTTTTCCTTGGCGGTGTCCGGGATGATGATGCCGCCGGCCGTCTTCTCTTCGGCCTCGACGCGGCGCACGAGCACCCGGTCATGGAGTGGACGGAAAGTCATGCGCGTCACCTCTTCTACTGTTGATGCCGCCGCATTGCCCCCCTTCGAGGTGTCGCTGCGGCGGCGCGTTGAACTTTGTTAGCACTCACCGGGGGTGAGTGCCAATGCCGCTGATCTAGGGCTTGTTCATCGCGCGTCAAGGGCTCGCGACGGGGAAAGCGCCAGCATAGCCGCCCGGCGCGCGCCCTCGCGCATTTACAGTGCCGCAGGGCTGGGTTAGCGGCTCGGGCTCAAGCGGAGGCAGAGCGTGGCGCGCAAGATCTGGAAAATCCTGGTCGGAATCAAGGACGGGCTGGTCCTCCTCTTCATGCTGATCTTCTTCGGCCTGCTCTACGCCATGCTTTCGGCCAGCCCCCATGGCGACAGCGCTTCCGAAGGGGCGCTGCTGCTGGAGCTCTCCGGGCCGATCGTCGAGCAGACGAGCGACCAGGGGGCTGCCGAGATCGTGACCGGCGGCGCCGTCCGCGAGCACCGCGCCCGCGACCTCATCCACGCGCTCGACGCCGCGGCCGCGAACGACAGCATCCGGGCGGTGGTGCTCGACCTCGACCTGTTCGTCGGCGGCGGCCAGACGACGGTGGGCGACGTCGCCGACGCGATCGAGCGGGTGCGCCGCGCCGGCAAGCCGGTGCTCGCTTACGCGACCGGCTACAGCGACGACAGCTACCAGCTGGCCGCGCATGCGAGCGAGGTCTGGCTGAATCCCCTCGGAGCGGTGGTCGTCGCGGGCCGAGGCGGCGCCAATCTCTATTATGCCGGTCTGCTCGAGCGGCTCGGCATCACCGCCAACGTCTACCGCGTCGGCGCCTACAAGGCGGCGGTCGAGCCCTATACCCGGAGCGACATGTCGCCCGAGGCGCGCCAGGCGTCCCAGGCGCTCGCCGACGCCCTCTGGCAGGACTGGGTGCAGGACGTCTCCCGCGCCCGGCCGCGCGCTCGGATCGCCGATTATGCCGCCGTCACCACGGATCGGATCGCCGCAGCGGGCGGCGACATGGCCAGGGCCGCCGCCGACGCCGGCCTGGTCGACCGGATCGGCGACCGCACCCAGTTCGGCCGCCGCGTCGCCGCCCTGGTCGGCACCGACGAGGAGCGCGTGCCCGGCAGCTTTCGCACCGTCCGGCTCGACGCCTGGCTCGCCGACAACCCGCCGGAGCGGGCCGGCGGCCGGATCGGAGTCATCACCGTCGCCGGGGACATAGTCGACGGCGAGGGCGGCGGCGGAAGCGCCGGATCGGAGACCTTCATCGAGAATCTCGAAAAGGGCCTGCGCGAGCGGGATCTCGCCGCTTTGGTCGTGCGCGTGGATTCGCCGGGCGGGTCGGTCACCGCCTCCGAGCGCATCCGCCGCGCCATCCAGTCGGTCCGCGACCGCGGCATTCCGGTCGTGATATCGTTCGGCTCGGTGGCGGCGAGCGGCGGCTATTGGATCGCAACGGCCGGGGACGCGATCTTCGCGGAGCCTTCGACGATCACCGGCTCGATTGGCGTGTTCGGGATCCTGCCGAGCTTCGAAGGAACGCTGCGACGCCTCGGTGTCGGCGCCGACGGCGTCCGCACCACGCCGCTGTCGGGCGAGCCGGACCTGCTCCGCGGCCCCTCGCCCGAGATGGACCGGCTGCTCCAGATGGGGGTGGAGGCGACCTACCGCCGCTTCATCGGCCTCGTTTCGCGGGCGCGGCGGCTCGCGCCGCAGCGTGTGCACGAAATCGCGCAGGGGCGCGTCTGGGCGGGGGGGATCGCGCATCAGCACGGCCTGATCGACCGCTTTGGGTCGCTCGACGACGCCATTGCCGAGGCCGCGCGCCGCGCCCGGCTGGAGGGCGACGCGGCCCGCCCGGTCTGGCTCGAATCGGAGCCCGGTTTCTTGGCGGAGATTCTGCGCAGCCTTGCCGGCGACGAGGCGGAGCAAGCGGGCGGACGCGACGTGTTCAGCCGGCTCGCCCGCCGTCCGGACGCTTTGCTCGCCGAGGCGATCGAGCAGGCCGAGACGCTCGCCTCGGGGCCCGCCATCCAGGCGCGCTGCCTCGAATGCGCGGCCTCCGCCCCGCGCGCGCCGCGGCGCGAGACGCGGTCGCTCGCCGGTCGGCTGCTGGCGCTGGCCGGCATGTGATCGTCCGCCCGGCGACACTCGGCGACGCCGCCGCGATCGCCGCAATCTACGCGTCCTACGTGACCGACAGCTTCGTCTCCTTCGAGACCGAGGCGCCGGACGAAGCGGAGATGCGGCGGCGGATCGAGAGCGGCGGCCTGCTCTATCCCTGGCTCGTCGGGGAAGCGGAGGGGCGCGTCTGCGGCTACGCCTCGGCCTCTCCCTTCCGGACCCGCGCCGCCTATCGCCATGCGGTCGAGACCTCCGTCTATCTGGCTCCCGCCGCGTGCGGCCGCGGCTTCGGCCGGGCGCTCTACCGGCAGCTTCTCGACCTACTCGCGCGTCAGGGCTTCACCCAGGCGATCGGTGCGATCAGCCTGCCGAACGAGCCGAGCGTCCGCCTCCACGAGGCGCTCGGCTTCACGCAGGCGGGCACCTATAGCGAGGTCGGATGGAAATGCGGCCGCTGGATCGATGTCGGGCTGTGGCAGCGCGCCCTCGCCGCGGCGGCGGTCCCGCCCGCCGAGCCGAAGCCTTTCGCCGAAATCTGGGGCGAGTGATTCAACGTTCGCGAGCGAGCTCGGCGGTCCAGTCGAGCGGCCCGTCGGCGAAGCGCCGGCGCAGCCGCTCGAGGGAGATTCTGTTCCCCTCGCGGAAGAAGCCGAGCAGCTGGCGTCCGGCATCCGTATCGGCATAGCCCGCGCCGGTGAGGCGGACCCGGGTGCGGCCGTCCCCGAGCGCCTCGAGCTCGAAGATGCTGGTGACCTGCGAATAGGTCTCGAAATTCGGGAAGCGGGCGGGTGCGCGGACGGTCCGGAAGACGAGCAGGCGCTCCGGAACCGCAACGAAGATGTCCTGCACGATCGTCGTCGGGTCGCCGGATTGTGCGCCCGGCGTGTAGCTGGTTTCGATCGTGTACGGCCCCGGCATCCGCGCGACCGGGACCGCCCATGTCCGCCATCCCTCGGCGGTCGAGACCGCCTGCCACACATCCGCCGGGGCCGCCGGGACGACGACTTCGTGAACGAGATCCTGGCCGCCGTCCGGACGCCGGCGGGAGGAGATGAGGACAGCCTCCTCGACCCGGGCGTAGCGGACCGTCCTGTTCATCGACGGCGCCTGGGCCGAGGCGACCACCGCTTCAAAAGCGTTCGGTTCGGTCCGCCAGTGCGTCGAGATGGTGATCCGGCGGCCCTGCGGATCGGTGTAGCTCTCGTCGCCGAAGTCCAGCCGCCCGGGTTGCGGGCGCATCGTGCCGCGGCTGACGCCGCCCAGCGAGTTCCAGTAGGTGTAGGCGACGACGTTCCGCGTCCCGTCCCAGCTGTAGAGTGTCTCGCCGCGATAGGCGCGCGCGGCGCCGGTCACCTCGTGCCGGTCGCGGACATGCTGGCCGCCATAGACGCTCTCGAAGCAGTGCGTGTCCTGCTCGCCGCTCGGAAACGTCCCGCGCCAGCAATGGCCGACGAGGAAGGCGAGCGGCTCCAGGCCCTGGCGGAGCGGCGCCGGCTCCGCGGCGAAGAAAGCGAAGGCTGCGAGGCCGGCTGTCAGCATGGTAACCCCTCTCTGGCCAAATGGACGAAATGGACGCGAAGCTGCGCCACCGCGCGGTCGAAAAAGGCGACGTCGCGGTGCGTGCGCGCCTGCATGACGCCCCCTTCCATCACGGCCAGCACGAACTCCGCGGCCGCCTGCCGGTCGAGGTCGCGCGGGAGGCGATCGGCGGCCTCGTCGAGGCAGGCGCGGATCGCCGCCGTCCACGCTTCGAAATTCTCCGCCATACGCTCGCGCACCGCCGGGTCCGGCTCGTGCAGCTCGAGCGCGAGGCTGCCGATCGGGCAGCCGTAGCTGCAGTCGGTCGCGACGATCAGCGACCGGTACTTAGCGAGCAGGGCGAAGACCCGTTCGATCGGATCCTCGACGCCCTCCCAGGCCGGATCGAGCAGCATCGGGCCGATCCCGTCCCGATAGGCCTCGAGCACCGCGACGAGCAGATCCTGCTTGCCCGGGAAATAATGGTAAAGGCTGCCCGAATTGACCTGGCTGCGGCTCAATATGTCGGCGATCGAGGTGGAGCCGTAGCCCTTCTCCCAGAACAGCTCCATCGCCGCCTGGACGATCCTGCCTCTCGTATCCCGCCCCGCCGCCTTCATATCGACCTCGTTGATTGAACGCTCAATCAAGTCAAGGGGTCATGCGTGGTAGGTCGGAAGCGACACTCCGCGGGCGATGGCCCTGCCTCGCAGAGCGAAGCCGGCGAGCGCCGCGACCGGGCCGGCGATCGCCCCGGGTACGCCGACCAGCAGCAGGGCGACGGTCAGTGCGGCGGCAAGCGCGGCGGCGGTGACGTAGAGCTCCGGCCGCATGAGGATCGAGGGCTCGCCGGCGAGCACGTCACGGATGATGCCGCCGAGGCAGGCGGTGAGCACCCCCATGCCGATCGCCGGGATCGGCGCGACGCCGAAGGAAAGGCCCTTCGCTGCGCCGAAGCTCCCATAAGCGGCAAGGCCGGCCGCATCGAGCCACAGCAAGGCGCGCTCCGAAAGCCAGCGCCGCGGCGCGAACCAGGCGGCGATCGCCGCGGCGATGCAGATGAGCAGGACGGCATTCTCGCGGATCCAGAAGACCGGCGCGCCGATCAGCAGGTCGCGAACCGTCCCGCCGCCGACGCCCGTGACGACCGCGAAGAAGATGAAGGTGACGATCGTGAGACGCCTCGCCGCGGCGAGCAGAGCGCCCGACAAGGCGAAGACGGCGACCCCGGCAAGGTCGAGGAAGTCCAGGACCGGGCCGAGCGCTTCAGGAAGTTGGTTCGGCGTCACCGACGCTCAATAGTCGCCGCAGGGGCGCGCTACCAGCCGAGGAAGCGGCGATAATCGTCGGCTTCCGCGGGCGGCATCTGGCGGAGCAGAACACGGTTGGTGAAATTGCCCTGCATCACCCCGCTGCTCGTCCGGTAGCCCCAGTCGATGATGCTCGATTCGGCGATCCTCACCCGGTCCCCCGGGCGATCGCCGGTATTGACCGGCTGGTTGATCAGGATGCCGGTCATCGGCGAGCCCGAGCGGTCGAGCGATACGGCCCAGACGAACTCGAAGCGATCGCTGGGATCGATGTCGAACTTGACCATGAAGTCGCGGTCGCCCGCCTGCGGCGCTGCGAGGCGGCGGTAGAACGAAGGCAGGGTCCTGCGGCCTTCGGCGATCGCGGAATTCATCGCCGCATCGTCGCTCCTCACCTGATAGATAGGCTCCTCAGCCTGGGCCGTCGCCGCGGGCGGAGCCAGCCCCAGCGCCGCTGCCACGAGAAAGTCGATCATCCCACACCCCCTGATTCGAGAGGGGAATTATATATGGATCGGCAGTCCTGTCACCGCCATCGCCGCTTCCTTGACCGCTTCCGAATGGGTCGGGTGGGCATGGCAGGTGTAGGCGATGTCCTCGCTCGTCGCGCCGAACTCCATCGCCTGCGCGGCCTGGGCGATCATCGTCCCGGCGACCGAGGCGACGATATGGACGCCGAGCACCCGGTCCGAGCGCGCGTCGGCGATCACCTTGACGAACCCGTCTGCGTCGCGGTTGGTCTTGGCCCGGCTGTTCGCCATCATCGGGAACTTCCCGACCTTGATCTCCACGCCGGCTTCCTTCAGCTCCTCCTCGGTCTTCCCGACCGCGGCGATCTCCGGATAGGTGTAGACGACGCTCGGGATCACCTCGTGATTGACGATGCCGACCTGCCCGGCAAGGATCTCGGCCACCGCGACGCCCTCGTCCTCCGCCTTGTGCGCGAGCATTGGGCCCGGGACGACGTCCCCGATCGCGTAAATGCCGGGGACGGCGGTGCGGAAGTCGTGATCGACCTCGATCTGGCCGCGCTGGTTGGGCGTAATTCCGGCGGCCTCGAGCCCGAGCCCATCCGTGTTCGGGCGCCGTCCGATCGAGACCAACACCACGTCCGCCTCGATCGTCTGCGCCTCCCCGCCTTTCGCGGGCTCGACCGTCAGGCGCACGCTGTCTCCCGCAATCTCCGCGGCCGTCACCCTGGTCGACGTGCGCATTTCAAAGCCCTGCTTCTTGAAGATCTTCGCCGCTTCCTTCCTGACCTCGCCGTCCATGCCTGGCAGGATCTGGTCGAGATACTCGACGACGGTGACCTTGGCGCCGAGCCGCCGCCAGACCGAGCCGAGCTCGAGGCCGATGACGCCGCCGCCGATGACGACGAGGTGCCGCGGCACCGTTGCCAGCTCGAGCGCGCCCGTCGAATCGACGATCCGCTCCTGGTCGATCTCGACACCGGGGAGCGGCGTCACCGACGATCCGGTGGCGATGACGAAGTTCTTCGCCGTGTAGCGTGTGCCGCCGACGTCGAGCTCGGTCGGCGAGGTGAAGCGCCCCTGCCCCTTAAGCCAGGTCACCTTGTTCTTCTTGAACAGGAATTCGATGCCCTTGGTCAGCCCGCCGACCGCTTCACGCCGGCCGGCATGCATGGTGTCGAGATCGAGCTCGACCGAGCCGACCCTAACGCCCCATTTGGCGAGCGTTCCGTGGTTCGCCTCCTCGAACAGCTCGGAGGCGTGGAGCAGCGCCTTGGACGGGATGCACCCGACGTTGAGGCAGGTCCCGCCGAGCGTTTCCCGGCTCTCGACGCAGGCGGTCTTCAGCCCGAGCTGCGCGGCCCGGATCGCCGCGACATAGCCGCCCGGCCCGGCCCCGATCACGATCACGTCGAATTCTCTCTCTGCCATCTCAAACCCTTCTGTGCTCCGGCGAAGGCCGGAGCGTTGGCCAGTCGCTTCCGGCCTCAGCATCTCTGACCCAGCGCTCCGGCCTTCGCCGGAGCACAACCGTCATTCAATCCTTTCGTGCTCCGGCGAAGGCCGGAGCGTTGGCCTCAGGCGCAAATCTCCGCGTAGAGATCGCGCCAGTCGGGATTGCGCTCCTCGATCAGGCGAATTTTCCACGCGCGTTTCCATTTCTTCATGCGATACTCGCAGGCACGCGCATCCTGCAGATCATCGAAATATTCGTACCAGACCAGCAATCGGCAACCCTTGTCCTTCGAATGCCCTTCGACCACTCCGTTGCGATGCTGCCAACTCCGCTGCGAAAGGTTGCTCGTTACCCCCAGATAGGTTTGCCCTCGCCGATGGTTCGCTATCAGATAAACGCAACCTGACTTCATCGCTCTCCGTCCAGCGCTCCGGCCTTCGCCGGAGCACGACCTTCATTCAATCCTTTCGTGCTCCGGCGAAGGCCGGAGCGTCGGCCAGTCGTTTCCCGGCCTCATTGCCTTTGACCCAGCGCTCCGGCCTTCGCCGGAGCACAATCCTCAGAGATCGATCAACAGCCGGGTCGGGTCTTCCAGCGCTTCCTTCATGCGGACGAGGAAGGTGACCGCCTCGCGGCCGTCGACGAGGCGGTGGTCGTAGCTCAGCGCGAGGTACATCATCGGCCGGGCGACGATCTCGCCGCTGCGCACCACAGGCCGCTCCTCGATCCGGTGCATGCCGAGCACGGCCGACTGGGGTGGATTGATGATCGGGGTCGAGATCAGGGAGCCGAACACGCCGCCGTTGGAGATGGTGAAGGTGCCGCCCTTCATCTCGTCCATGGTCAGCGTGCCCGCCCTGGCGCGCGCGCCGAAGTCGGCGATCGTCTTCTCGATCTCGGCGAAGCTCACCGCCTGCGCATCGCGGATCACCGGCACGACGAGGCCGTTCGGCGCCGACACGGCCACCGAGACGTCGACATAATCGTGGTACACGATCTCGTCGCCTTCGATGGAGGCGTTGACCGCCGGCATGTCCTTCAGGGCGAGGCAGGCGGCCTTCACGAAGAAGCCCATGAAGCCCAGGCGGATGCCGTGCTTCTTCTCGAACAGGTCCTTGTAGCGGCTGCGCGCCTCCATCACCGCGCTCATGTCGACGTCGTTGAAGGTGGTGAGCAGGGCCGCGGTGTTCTGCGCTTCCTTCAGGCGCTTTGCGATGGTCTGGCGCAGCCGCGTCATCCGCACCCGCTCCTCGCGCCGTTCGCCGGCGGCGGCGCGCGGCGCCGGGGCCGCGGCGGGTGACGGCGCCGGAGCAGGAGTGGGAGGAATGGGAGCTGCCCTCTGCGCCTGCGCCGCGCCGAGAACGTCGTCCTTGGTCAGTCGGCCGTCCTTGCCGGTCCCCTTGATCGTCGACGGATCCAGATGATGCTCGAGGACCAGGCGCCGGACGGAGGGCGACAGGGTCAGATGCGGGCCTTCCTCCCCACCTTCTTCCTCGCGGACCTCGATATTCTCGCCCGCCCCTTGCGGGTTGACGGGAGTCGATTCCGGCAGCGCCGTCTGCGAGGCGGCCGCCGTGGGCGCCGTGGAACCGCTCTCGATCCGGGCGATCGCGGCGCCGACCGCGACGGTGTCGCCTTCCGAGACCAGGGGCTCGCCCATCACGCCGTCGACCGGCGCCGGGACCTCCACCGCGACCTTGTCGGTCTCGAGGCTGGCCACCGGCTCGTCGGCCTTCACCGGATCGCCCGGCTTTTTGAGCCACTGGCCGAGCGTCGCCTCGGTGATCGATTCGCCGAGCGTGGGTACGATTATGTCGGTCGCCATATTGTCCTATCCGGCCAGAAGCTGCGGCGCGGCTTCGCTGCTATGGCCGAGCGCCTCCGCGATCAAGGCCGCCTGCTCCGCGGCATGGCGCTTGGCGAGCCCCGTCGCCGGCGAGGCGGCCGCGGGCCGGCCGGCATAGACCGGGCGCTGCGGCTTCAGTCCGGCCTCTTTCAGGCGCCGCTCGATGCGCGGCTCGACATGCGCCCAATAGCCCTGGTTTTGCGGCTCCTCCTGCGCCCAGACCACCTCTTCGAGACCGGCCATGCGCCTGAGACGGGCGAGCAAGGCCTCCCCCGGGAACGGATAGAGCTGCTCGATCCGGACCACCGAAATATTGGCGTCGCCGGCTTTGTCGCGCGCTTCGAGCAGCTCGTAGGCAAGCTTGCCCGTGCACAGGACGAGCCGCTTCACGTCCTCGTCGCGCGGCGCCTTGGGATCGGAGAGGATCCGCTTGAAGTGGCTCTCGCCGGTAAAGTCGGCGAGGCTCGAGACGGCCTGCTTGTGGCGAAGCAGCGACTTGGGCGTCATGATCACCAGCGGCTTCCTGAAGTCGCGGTTCATCTGGCGCCTGAGGATATGGAAATAATTGGCCGGGGTGGTGCAGTTGGCGACCTGCATATTGTCCTCGGCGCAGAGCTGCAGGAACCGCTCCGGCCGCGCGGAGCTGTGCTCCGGTCCCTGGCCTTCGTAGCCGTGGGGAAGGAGCAGCACGAGGCCGGACGCGCGCAGCCATTTCGCCTCACCGGCCGAGATGAACTGGTCGACGATCACCTGCGCGCCGTTGGCGAAATCGCCGAACTGCGCCTCCCACAGGACCAAAGTCTGCGGATCGGCGAGCGACCAGCCATATTCGAAGCCGAGCACGCCGAACTCGCTCAAGGGACTGTCGCGCACCTCGAAGCGGGCGGGGCCGACCTGCGTCAGCGGGATGTACTTGCCGCCCGTATTCTGGTCGACCCAGACGGCGTGGCGCTGGCTGAACGTGCCGCGGCCGCTGTCCTGCCCGGACAGCCGCACCGGATGGCCTTCGCGCAGCAGCGTGCCGAAGGCGAGCGCCTCGGCGGTGGCCCAGTCGAACCCCTCGCCGCTCTCGAACATCTGGCGGCGCGCCTCGACGATCCGCCCCAGCGTCTTGTGGACTGCCACCCCTTCCGGAACGGTCGTCAGGATGGTGCCGACGGCGCGCGCCGTCTCCTCGGCGACGCCCGTCGCCACGTTTCGGCGCTCGGTGATCGCCTCCTGCGGGCGGTTGAGCCCCGCCCAGGCGCCTTCGAACCAGTCCGCCTTGTTGGGAAGGTAGGACCGCGCCGCCTCGAACTCGCCTTCGAGCAGCTGGGTGAACCCCTCGACCTGCCCGTCCAGCCAGCCCTTGCCGATCACGCCCTCGCGCTCGAGCCGCTCGGCGTAGAGCGCGGAGACCGGCGGATGCTGGCGGATCTTCGCGTACATGAGCGGCTGGGTGAAGCTCGGCTCGTCGCCTTCATTGTGGCCGAAGCGGCGATAGCACCACATGTCGATGACGATGTCGCGGTGGAAGCGCTGGCGATATTCGATCGCGAGCTTGCAGGCGAAGGTCACGGCTTCGGGATCGTCGCCGTTGACGTGCAGGATCGGCGCCTGGATGCCCTTGGCGACGTCCGACGGATAGGGCGAGGAGCGGCCGAATTGCGGGCTAGTGGTGAAGCCGACCTGATTGTTGATGATGAAATGGAGGCAGCCGCCGGTCGCATAGCCGGGGATGCCGGAGAAGCCGAGGCATTCGGCGACGATCCCCTGGCCCGCAAAGGCCGCGTCGCCGTGCAGGAGGACCGGGAGCACGCTCTGGCCGCTCGCATCGCCGCGGGCGACCTGCTGGGCGCGCGTCTTGCCGAGCACCACCGGGTCGACCGCCTCGAGGTGGCTCGGATTGGGCACCAAAGAGAGGTGCACCTTGATCCCGTCGAATTCGCGGTCGGACGAAGTCCCCAGATGATATTTGACGTCGCCCGATCCGCCGACATCTTCAGGATTGGTCGCGCCGCCGGCGAATTCGGAGAAGATCGCCCGATAAGGCTTGCCCATCACGTTGGCGAGGACGTTGAGGCGGCCGCGATGGGCCATTCCGAACACCATCGAGTCGGCGCCGTACTGGCCGCCATATTTGATCACCGCTTCCAGCGCGGGCACCATCGATTCGCCTCCGTCGAGGCCGAAGCGCTTGGTGCCGACATATTTGCGGGCGAGGAACTTCTCCCACTGCTCCGCCTCGACCACCTTGACGAGGATCGCCTGCTTGCCCTCGGGCGTGAACCTGATCTCGGCTGCCCGGCCCTCCATCCGCTCCTGGAGGAAGCGCCGCTCCTCCAGGTCGTTGATGTGCATATATTCGAGGCCGATCCTGCCGCAGTAATTGGCGCGCAGGATCTCGACCAGCTCGCGCACCGTCGCCTGTTCGAGCCCGAGGGCGCCGCCGAGCCAGACCGGCCGGTCGAGCGCATCGTCGGTAAAGCCATGGAATTCGGGCGTCAGGTCGGCCGGCATTTCGCGCCTGACGAGGCCGAGAGGATCGAGGTCGGCGGCCAGGTGGCCCCGCACCCGGTAGGTGCGGATCAGCATCATCGCACAGATCGAATCGTTGGCGGCGCGGCGCACCTCGTCTTCCGACTTGCCGGCCGCAACCGCGCGCTCGCCCGCCTGCTTCGACACGCGCTCGATCGTCTGCCGCGTCGGATCGAGGCCGGCATTGACCTCGTCCAGCTCGACCACGGGCCAATTGTCGCGTGCCCAGCTCGGGCCCTCAACGCGCTCGAAGCTGCCTGTACCGTCCACTTGAGATTACCTTCTCGATCGTCGCCGGCCGGTGAACGCTCGCGAGAGCCGGCCTTTCCCTCGGGTCAACCGTTCAGTAGCTCCCTGAGGGTCGTCCCAAGCTCAGATGGGCTCGGAGACACCCGGATTCCAGCCTCCTCCATCGCCGCGATCTTGTCCTCTGCGCCGCCTTTGCCTCCGGAGACGATCGCGCCCGCATGGCCCATCCGCCGCCCGGGCGGCGCCGTGCGGCCCGCGATGAACCCGACGGTCGGCTTGGCGCGCCCCCGTTTCGCCTCGTCCTTCAGGAACGAAGCGGCGTCCTCCTCGGCCGAGCCGCCGATCTCCCCGATCATGATGATCGACCGCGTCTCGTCGTCGGCGAGGAAGAGCTCGAGCACATCGATGAAATCGGTGCCGTTGACCGGATCGCCGCCGATCCCGACCGCGGTCGTCTGGCCGAGCCCCTCGTTGGTGGTCTGGAACACTGCCTCGTAGGTGAGCGTGCCGGAGCGGCTGACGACGCCGACCGAGCCCTTTTTGAAGATGTTGCCCGGCATGATGCCGATCTTGCACTCGTCGGGCGTCAGCACGCCGGGGCAGTTCGGCCCGATCAGCCGCGATTTCGAGCCGACCAAGGCGCGCTTCACCCGCACCATGTCCAGCACGGGTATCCCCTCGGTGATGCAGACGATCAGCGGCACCTCGGCGTCGACCGCCTCGAGGATCGAATCTGCCGCAAAGGCCGGCGGCACGTAAATCACCGACGCGTCCGCGCCGGTCTCCCTCACGGCCTCCTCGACCGTATCGTAAACCGGCAGCCCGACATGGGTCTGCCCGCCCTTTCCGGGCGTGACCCCGCCGACCATCTTCGTCCCGTAGGCGATCGCCTGTTCGGTGTGGAAGGTTCCGGTCTCGCCCGTCATCCCCTGGGTGATGACTCTCGTGTCAGCGTTGACGAGAATCGACATCGGCACTCCTGCGTTCGATTTCGACGACGACCCCGAAATTGCCCATCGGCTTCAGGGTCATGGTGAGGTCGTCGAGGGTCCAGACGGCTGCGCCGTCCCTGCTTCTCGGCCGCGCGGCGATGCGCTCGCGCAGCGCAGCGCGCATCGATTCGAGCGTCACACCGGCCGGCCCGGTCGGCGCCATCACCGTGCATTTGTCGGCGCCGCTCGCGCCGGCGAAGGTCGAGAGGATGATCATATTGTCCGGGTGGCGGTAGCCGCGGATCGGCGGACCGGCCTCGCTGCGGATCGCGACCACCCAGCCGGCGCCCGTCATTGCGGCCTCATCGAAGGCGCCGGCGCGCATCTGGCTGCTGCAGATATCGACCGCGGACACCACCATCGGCACGGTGACCGGTGCGGTGAGAAAGGCCGGCGGCTGCGCGGCGGCGGGCTGCGCGACGGCCGCGACCGCCAGCCCGGCGGCGATCAGGCGCGCCCGGAGCGTCAATTCCTGTCTCCCCGCCGTCCGCGGCGACGGCGCTCGCTTCGCTGCGGCAAGGCGATCATCATCCGGAGGCTGCGGACGATGACCCACTGGTCCTCGGTCGAATAGACGGTGAAGGCGCCGTCCCCCATCAGCATCGTCATCGTCATGCCGCCGGTCGCCATCGGCGGCATCACCTGCGCGCCGGTCATCCGGGCGAGACGGGCGACGACGTCGCGTGTGTCCGCGCCGCGCACCGCGGCGCCGCACCGGCTCTCCACCCCCGCCGCCATGTGCGCCGGGCCTCGCGTGCGGGCGACATAGGTCAAGGTCGGCGCTTCGCTCCTCAGGAACGTGCCGGCATGATCGTAGGTGTTGAGGAGCCGAAGCGGTTCCGGAAACGCGCTCCACTCGACCGGCGCGAAGCCCGCGGGCGCGTCCTCGCCTCGGAGGCACACCCGGTCGAAAAGCTCGAGGAGAGCCGCGGAATCGGCCCGTGCCGCGGTCGCTGCCTCCGCGGGCGCCGGCTGGGCCGCGGCGAGAGCCAGTGCGAACAGGTGCGGGAAAGCGGCCATGACGAGCTCCTCGAGGTGCTTCAGGCCAGACTCTGGTCGATGTTCCTGCAGGCGACCAGCAATTCCTTCACCGCGTCGACCGAAACGCCGAAATTGGCCCGCGCCTGCGCGTCGAGCTCGATCTCGACGATGCGCTCGACGCCGCCGGCGCCGATCACCACCGGCACGCCGACGTAAAGGTCGTTCACCCCATATTGCCCGGTGAGGAAGGCGGCCGAGGGCAGCAGGCGCTTCTGGTCCTTGAGATAGCTCTCGGCCATTTCCAAAGCCGCGGTCGCGGGGGCGTAATAAGCCGAGCCGCTCTTGAGCAGGGCAACGATCTCGCCGCCGCCCGACCGGGTCCGCTGGACGATCGCGTCGATCCGCTCCTGGCTCGACCAGCCCATCTTGACGAGGTCCGGGATCGGGATGCCGGCCACCGTCGAATATTGGACGATCGGCACCATCGTGTCGCCGTGTCCGCCCAGCACGAAGGCCGTGACGTCGCGGACGGAAACGCCGAACTCCTCGGCCAGGAAGTGGCGGAAACGCGCGGAATCGAGGACGCCGGCCATGCCGACGACCCGCTGGTGCGGCAGGCCGGAAAATTCGCGAAGCGCCCAGACCATCGCATCGAGCGGGTTGGTGACGCAGATCACGAAGCTGTCGGGCGCGTGCGCCTTGATGCCCTCGCCGACCGTTTTCATGACCTTCAGATTGATGCCGAGCAGGTCGTCGCGGCTCATCCCGGGCTTGCGCGCGACGCCGGCGGTGACGATGCAGACGTCGGCGCCGGCAATGTCGGCATAATCCTGGGTTCCGGTCAGCGCCGCGTCGTAGCCCTCGACGGGGCCCGCCTGGGCGAGGTCGAGCGCCTTGCCCTGCGGAATGCCCTCGGCGACGTCGAGCAGCACGACGTCCCCAAGCTCGCGCAAAGCGGCGAGGTGGGCCAGCGTGCCGCCGATCATGCCGGCACCGATGAGCGCGATCTTCTTGCGAGCCATGAGCAGCTCCAGCCTTTCCTGGTCGGGGGCGGGGCCGGCCGCGGGGAACGGCCGAGGAATGTGGCGCCCGCTTAATCCCGCCGCGCCGCAGGAGCAACCGTGGCCGGGGCTTTTTTGGCCGTTCAATCCTCGCCGTGGCCGAGGGCGAGATAGTCCTGCGACTGCATCTCGATGAGGCGGGAGGCGGTGCGCTGGAATTCGAAGGCGCCGTCGCCTTCGAGGTAGAGCTGTGCCGGCTCGGCGTCCGCGGCTGCGAGGAGCTTCACCTTATGCTCGTAGAGCGCGTCGATTAAGGTCACGAACCGCGCGGCCTCGTTCCTGTTCTCCGGCCCGAGCCTCGGGATGCCGACGAGGATGATTGTGTGGAAACGCCGGGCGATGGCGAGATAATCGGGCGCGCCCCGCGCCTCGCCGCACAGGCGCCTGAACGAGAAGACGGCGACGCCCTTGAGGCTCTTGGGCACGTGCAGAATGCGGCCGCCCTGGACGGGAATGTCCTCGGACGGGACGTTCGCTTTGTCCTCCGGCGGGTAGTCGGTGAGGCGGAAGAAGGCTGCGCTCAGCGCCTGCGTCGCCGCCGGCCCGTTGGGGACGTGCCAGGTGGGGAAGCCGCCAAGCCGCTCGAGCCGGTAATCGGTCGGACCGTTGAGCGGCACCACTTCCAGCTCGCGCTCGATCAGGTCGATGAACGGCAGGAACAATTGGCGGTTGAGGCCGCCCTGATAGAGGTCGCCGGGGGGCCGGTTGGACGTGGTGATGACCGTCACCCCTTCTTCGAGCAGCCGCGAGAACAGGCGCGACAGGATCATCGCGTCGGCGGTGTTGTTGATCACCATCTCGTCGAAGGCGAGCAGCCGCGCCTCCGCCGCGATCGCGCGCGCCACCGGCGGTATCGGGTCCCCCTCCTCCTTCATCCGCTCCGCGCGCAGCCGCTCGTGCACCTCGAGCATGAACTCGTGGAAATGGACCCGCCGCTTCGGCTCGGCCTCGATCGCGGAAAAGGCGAGGTCCATCAGCATCGACTTGCCGCGTCCGACCCCGCCCCAGAGATAGACGCCCCTTTGCGCCGGTCCGTTACTTCCGAACAGACGCGCGAGGAAACGCCCTTTCGGCTTCTGCCGGAGCTCCGCGGCGAGGCGATCGAGCACCGCCACCGCCCGCTTCTGATCTTCGTCCGGCCGTAGCTCGCCGGCCGCGAGCAGGGCGTCGTAGCGCTCGGCCACCGCAGTCACGCGAGCTTCAGCCCCTTCCTCAGCGTGCCGGACCAGGCTGCGACGTTGTTCTCGCCCTGGACGACGAGGCCGCGCATGAAGGCGAGGCGCTTAGTCTCGCGAAGCAGCTCGACCGTCGCGTCGAGCGGCTCCCCGAGCCGGGCCGGCGCGAGGAACTGGGCCGAAAGGTCGAGCGTCACCGAATAAGCGATATCGGCCCCGGCGAGGTGCCCTCCGGCGAACATCGCCATGTCGATGAAGGTGAGGATCGCCCCGCCATGGGCGACGTTGCCGAGATTGCTCTGCGCAACGCCCGGGAACATCCGGCACCGGGCGAGGCCCTCGCCTTCGCCCCGTACGAGAAGCTTGCCGATCGTCGAATTGAACCGATCCTCTTCCTCGATCTCCCAGCTCCACCAGCCGGGATGGTCCGGATCGGGCTCGTGGCGGATACGGGGATGAAGCGTGCGCGTCAGATCGCGCGCTCCACGAGCAGCTTCTTGGTCTCGGCGATGGCCTTGGCGGGGTTCAGGCCCTTGGGGCAGACGTTGGCGCAGTTCATGATCGTGTGGCAGCGGTAGAGGCGGAACGGGTCCTCGAGCTCGTCGAGGCGCTGCTCGGTCGCCTCATCGCGGCTGTCGGCAAGGAAGCGATAGGCCTGGAGCAGGATCGCCGGGCCGAGGAAGCGGTCGGAATTCCACCAATAGCTCGGGCAGGATGAGGAGCAGCAGGCGCACAGGATGCACTCGTAGAGGCCGTCGAGCTTCGCCCGCTCCTCCGGCGACTGCAGCCTTTCCTTGCCGTCGGGCGGCGCCGCCTCGGTCTGCAGCCACGGCCGGATCGAGGCATATTGGGAGAAGAAATGGGTGAAGTCCGGGACGAGGTCCTTGATCACATCCATGTGCGGCAGCGGCGTGATCCTGATCTCGCCTTTATAGTCCTCGATCGCGGTCGTGCAGGCGAGGCCGTTGCGGCCGGCGATGTTCATCGAGCAGGAGCCGCAGATCCCCTCCCGGCAGGAGCGGCGGAAGGTCAAGGTCGGGTCGACCTCGTTCTTGATCTTGAGGAGGGCGTCGAGGACCATCGGGCCGGTATCATCGAGGTCCAGTTCGAAATGGTCGTAGCGCGGATTCTCGCCGCTGTCGGGATCGTAGCGGTAGATTCGGAAGCTCTTGACCCGCTTCGCGCCGGCGGGCGCCTTATGCTCGCGGCCCCTGCCCTGGATCCTGCTGTTCTTGGGGAGCGCGAATTCGGCCATCTTCCATCCTTCTTTCGCGCCGTCCGATAGAGCGTGGGGCGAGCCGGCTCAATGCCCTTGGCGCCGCCGCCGTTCGAGAAGCTCCCTGGCGATATCGTAGGTCCGGGCATTGTCGACGTCGATCGCCTGGCTGCCGTCGTGCACCACCAGGGGCTCGGCGTGGATCCCGAAGCGCCGCGCCATGCGACGGACGGCCCAGTCGAGCGTCACCAGCCCGAAGCGCACGAGAAGCAGGTTTAGCAGGCCGAACGTCTCGGCGAGCCGCTTCGGGTTCTTGGCGAACTGGCCGCCGCTGCGGAAGGCCTCGGCGACTTTCAGCGCGCGCGCCCCGTGGATTCCGTAGAGGTTGCAATTGGAATAAGCACCGCCGCGCAATTTGTAGAAGCGGCGCTGCCCCTCGGGGTGCGCCGCGAGGACGGCCTCGCGGGTGGCGACCACCAGGACCCCTTCCGCGCCGTCGTGCATCTTTGCCACCGCTTCCGCGGCGACGTCCGGCGACAGCAGGACATTATCGGCGGTGGTGACGAGGATGGGCCCGTCGATGCCGTGTGCCGCGGCATAGACGCTGTCGGTGAGGGTCGGCGCCGAGGGCACGAAATCGACTGGTACGCCCAGCTGACCTTTCGCGCCCGCGACCGCGCGAGCGGCCTCGACCGCCTCCTTCTCAATGCTGATGTGGATGCGCCTGAGGCCGGGCACCTCGACCAGCGCCCGCAGGACCCATTCGAGCAGCGGCTTGCCGACGATCGGCACCAGGCATTTGTGAGTGACCCCAAAGCGATCGGCCAGCGGATCGAGCCGCCCGCCGCGTTGGGCGGCGAGGACGATCGCGGTAAAGCCGCGCTCAGAGGAGGCCATGTCGCGCCAAGCTCTCGGCGAGGATCGTCTCGATCAGCTGCGCCTGCGACAGGCCGGCGAGCTCGGCGGAGCGGCCGTAGACCTTCTGCGACCAAAGATTGGCCTGGAGGTTGACCTCGAGGAAGTTGACGGTTCCGGTCTCGAGATCGACGCGGAACTCGAACCGGCCGTAGTCGAACGGCCTGAATTCGTCAGCCATCCTCCGGGTATGATCGGCGATGGTCGGCATCAGATCGGCGCCGTCGAAGGGCACCAACCGGTATTTGCTCGCACGGTCGACCAGGTCGCGCTTCTCGTAATAGGTGCGAAGATGGGTGGGATCGGCCTGCTCGAACAGCATCATCGGCATCACCACCGGCTCGCCCTCGATGGTGATGACCGGCACCTCGACGTCGCTGCCGTTGAGGAAGGGCTCGACGATCGCGTCGTGGCCCTGCGAGTGGATGTCGGCGACCGCGGCCTCCACTCCCGCCCAATCGCGCGCGTCCTGGACGCCCCAGCTCGCCGAACTCGCATTGGGTTTGATCACCAGCCGCTCTCCGGCCGGGCATTTGTCCGCCGTCACCGGCGCGCCGCGGCGATAGATCGCCCAAGGCGCGGTCGGGATGCCGCGGGCGTGCGCGGCCATCTTGGTGAGGTGCTTGTCGTCGGCCATGCCGCGCAGGATCGGCGAGGCGCCGAGGAAGGGCAGGCCCACGCGCGTGCACAACAGGGGAAGCATCATCTCGCTGTTGAGGAACCCTCCGCGATTGAGCAGCGGGAACACGAAATCGACCTCCGGCTTGTCGAACAGCACATCGTAGCGGTTGGCGAGGCTGAGTTGCTTCAGCCCCAGCCCCTTCAGGATCTCCCGCACCTCGACATGATACAGCGCATGGTTTCCGTCCTCCGGATGAAGCCCCGCATCCCAAAGCGCGTGCTTGGCGATGAACAGGATGCGCAGCCGCTCCTTGGCCTCTTCGGGAATGACGAGCGGGCGGATGTTTGACACGGACAACTTCGCCTTTCAGGGGGAGAGCGCAGGCGGCCATAATCTCCCGGCCGCGTCGAGCCAAGAGCGAGGCCCGTGAGCGCGTACCACAAGCTTTCCGATGCGGCCGCAACTCAAATCATGACCGAGGGCGGCGACGCCCGCATCGTGCTCGACCCGTCCACCGGCCTCAACCGCTATTATAGCGCGCCGCGGCCGAGCGAAGTCATCGCCTACGCGTCCTCAACCGCCAACGACGTTTCGACCGCCGCGTTCGCGCATGTCGGGGCGGTCCTCGGGGAGCTCGGCGGCGGCCTTGACGGCGGCGCCTATGCCGAGCGGCTCGAAGTGATGCGCGCGCGGATCCGCAGAGCCTATTCGTTGGCGGAGGACGTGGCGATCGTCTTCTCCCCTTCCGGCACCGACCTCGAATATGTCGGCCTGGCCGCGGTGGAGGGCCGCGGGGCGGAGGGGACGCACAACATCCTGCTCGGGGCCGACGAGGTCGGCAGCGGCTGCATCCACTCGGCCTATGGACGCTATTTCGCCGAGGAGACCGCGCTCGGCGTGAAGGTGAGTCCGGGCGAGCCGGTGCCCGGCTTCGGCGACACCCGCGTCGAGATGATCGACATCCCGGTCCGCGATCCTCAGGGGCGGCCGCGTCCGTCGGCCGAAATCGCGGAGCGGATGGACTCGGCGATCGTCGGCGCACGCGCCGCCGGCCGCCACGTCCTCGTCCACGCCGTCCACGGATCGAAGACCGGACTCATCCTGCCCTCGCTCGACCATCTCGACGCGCTCTCCGCGCGCCACGGCGATGCCGCGACCGTCCTCGTCGATGCCTGTCAGGCGCGGATAACCGCCGACGCCATCGCCGACTATCTCGGCCGCGGCGCGATCGTCTTCGTCACCGGTTCGAAGTTCATGGGCGGCCCCCCTTTCAGCGGCTTCGCCCTGGTTCCCGCGGCGCTGGCGGACCCGGCGCCGCGGCTTCCGGAAGGGCTCGCGACGATCTTCGCCCGGGCCGAATGGCCCGCCGGCTGGCCCGGCGCCGAGCAGCTCCCGGAGAGCGCCAATCCGGGGCTGCTCCTCCGTCTCGAGGCCGCGATCTTCGAGCTCGAGCGCTTCCAGCTCCTGCCGCCCGAGACGGTGGAGCGGGTCGTCCTCTGCTTCCACGCCGCGGTCCGTTCCGAGATCATCGAACTCACCGCCGCCCGCCGCGTCGCCCCCTATCCGCCCGGCGAGAGCGAGGAGGCCGAAACCCACCCGATCGAGATGCGCACCTTGTCGACCCTCGACCTCACCGGCCTCGGCGGCGGCGCGGCGACGTTCGAGGATGCGACCCGCTGGCACAAGGCGCTGCTCGCCCACGGCGTCCGCCTCGGCCAGCCGGTCAAATGCGTGAAGCTGCCCGACGGCAGCTGGGGCGCGACGCTTCGCATCGCGCTCTCGATGCCGCACGTGCTCGCGCGCGCCGGCCTGGACGACGCCGCGCTCGAAGCTTCCTTCCGCGCCGACATGCGCTGCATCCGCGAGGCGCTGCTCGCCGTCTCCGGCTAGCCGACAAAGAAAAGGGGAGGCAGCGCCTCCCCTTCCCTGTTTTCCGGGCGCGTCGGGCCGCTCAGGGCCGGATGACCGGCTTGCCGTCTGGTCCGAGCGGCGCATCCTCCGGGAACATCGGCATCTCGTCGTCGGCCATGACGTCATGGCCTTTGGCGAGCTCGGAATTGTGCATGCCGTAGACGAAATAGAGGACGACCGCCCCGAGCACGTACCAGCCGAAGAAGATGAGGACGTGCGCCGGCACGGTGCTGATCAGCCAGACGCAGGTCAGGATGCCCAACGCGGGGACGACCGGATAGAGCGGCACACGATAGCCGCGCGGGATCGCCGGGTGCGTGCGCCGCAGCCAGATCACCGTCAGGCACACGATCGCGAAGGCAGCAAGCGTGCCGACCGAGGTCGCATCTCCCAGGAAGTTGATGTCGAAGAAGCCTCCGGCGACCGCGACGGCGAGGCCGACGACGAGGGTGTTGACCCAGGGCGTGCGGAACTTCGGATGGACCCGCGAGAACACCTTGGGAAGCAGCCCGTCGCGCGCCATCGTGTAGAAGATGCGCGTCTGGCCGTACATCAGCACCAGGATGACCGAGGTCAGGCCGATGATCGCGCCGACCTTGATGGTCGAGGCGAACCATGCCCATTGCGGCCCGAAGGCGTCGACGGCGACCGCGACCGGATCCGGCACGTTGAGCTGGTTGTAGGGGACGATCAGCGTCAGGACGATCGACACCAGGATGTAGATCACCGTGCAGGCAATCAGCGAACCGATGATGCCGAAAGGCATGTCCTTGGCCGGGTTCTTCGCCTCCTGGGCTGCGGTCGAGACCGCTTCGAAACCGATATAAGCGAAGAACACGATCGACGCGGCGCGAAGGATGCCGCTTACGCCGAACTCTCCGTCTCGTCCGGTCGGCTCGGGGATGAAGGGATCCCAGTTGGGCGCGAACGTGCTCCAGTTCGAAAGGATGATGAAGCCGCCGACGAGGATGAAAGCGGTCAGCACCGCGACCTTGATCGCGACGATGACGTTGTTGACCTTGGCCGATTCGGAGACGCCGAGGCAGAGCAAACCTGCCAGCACCGCGCAAACGAGGAAGGCCGGCAGATTGAAGACCGTGGTGATCGTCGTGCCGTCGGCCAGCACCTTCGGATAGCCCGCGGGTCCGGTCAGTTGCGGCGGCACGTGGACGCCCATGTCGGCGAGAAGGCTGACCACGTAGCCCGACCAGCCGACCGAAACGACCGAGGCGGCCAAGCCGTATTCGAGCAGGAGGAGCGCGCCCATCACCCAGGCGGCGAACTCGCCCAGCGTGGTGTAGGAATAGGTGTAGGCCGAGCCCGAGACCGGCAGCGTCGAGGACAATTCGGCATAGCAGAGGCCGGCGAAGGCGCAGACGATGCCCGCGACGACGAACGAGAGCAGGACCGCGGGGCCGGCGTGCAGGGCCGCGGCATTGCCGGTCCGCACGAAGATGCCGGCGCCGATGATGCAGCCGATGCCGAGGAAGACGAGGTTCCAGGGTCCGAGGGACCGCTTGAGCTCGCTGGTTTCCGTTTCCCGCTGAACCTGGGCCACCGTCTTGCGCAGCATGATGCGCTGAAGCAGACCTCTTCGCGGTGCACTCGCCATCCGGATCGCCCTTTCCCTGTTCTACGTGGCGCGGGAGCCTAGTCGTTAATCACCGGCCCGCAAGCGCAAAAAGGCTCAGCGCGCCAGCATCGGCCCGAGCGGCCGTCCACCGAACAGGTGGACGTGAAGATGGGGAACTTCCTGGCCGGCATCGCTCCCCACGTTCGCGAGCAGCCGGTAGCCCGCCGCGACCAGCCCCTGCTCGCGCGCGACGCGGCCGACGGCGCGGACGAAGCCCGCGATCTCGGCCTCGGAAGCGTTTGCCGAGAAATCGTCCCACGACACGTAACGGCCCTTCGGAATCACAAGCACGTGAACCGGCGCCGCCGGATTGATGTCGTGGAAGGCGAACGCGTGCTCGTCCTCGTCGACCTTCCGGCACGGTATCTCGCCGCGCAGGATCCGGGCGAAGATGTTGTCGTCGTCATAAGGCAGAGTCGCGTCGATCGGCATGTTCCTCTCCTCGCACCCGTGATGCCGCGCCCGGGCCGGGGGCGCAACGCGCTTGACCCGTCCCCGCCGCGCGTTACCAGAGGAGGGGATGAGCGACGACGCCCCCGACAGCCTGATCCCTTATGATGAGATCGTCCAGGAGGCGCTGCGCGCGGTGGTCGGGCGCGTCCTCGGCGAGGTCGAGGCGACCGGCCTCCCCGGCGACCATCATTTCTACATCACCTTCAAGACCGCCGCGCCCGCGGTGGAGATACCGAAGCACCTCGCCGAACGCTTTCCGGACGAAATGACGATCGTCATCCAGAACCGCTTCTGGGACCTCAAGGTCCGCGACGACGGCTTCGAGGTCGGTCTCTCCTTCAACCAGGCGCCGGCCAAGCTCGTCATCCCCTTCGCGGCGATCACCGGCTTCGTCGATCCCGCGGTCAATTTCGCTCTTCAGTTCCAGGCGCAGGTCGAAGAAGGCGAGCCGCAGCCGCACGACGCGGCCGAAAACGACCCGCCGCGCGTGGAGCCGGTCGACGACGGCTCCAACGTGGTCTCGGTCGACTTCAGCCGGAAGAAGTGACGGCAGCACTGCCGCACCGTCGCCCCGGACTTGATCCGGGGTCCACCTTCTTCCAAGCGAGCGCGGCAAGATGGATGCCCGATCAAGTCCGGCATGACGAGGTGAAACCCATGGACTCCTACGGAAACACGCGCAGCGAGTCGGACAGCTTCGGCCCGATCGCGGTCCCAGCCGACTGCTTCTGGGGAGCGCAGACCCAGCGCTCAATCGAGAATTTCCCGTTCGGCCAGCGCGAGCAGATGCCGTGCGAGATCGTCCACGCTCTGGGCTTCGTGAAGCAGGCGGCGGCGCGGGTGAACGCGAAATCGGGAGGTCTCGACGCCGAACTGGGCGAAGCGATCCAGGCGGCGGCCGGCGAGGTCGCCGAAGGCCTGCTCGACGACCAGTTCCCGCTCGTCATCTGGCAGACCGGCTCCGGCACCCAGTCCAACATGAACGCCAACGAGGTGATCGCCGGCCGCGCCAACGAGATCCTGACCGGCAAGCGCGGGGGGAAGAGCCCGGTCCACCCCAACGACCATGTCAACATGGGCCAGAGCTCGAACGACAGCTTTCCGACCGCGCTGCACGTCGCCGCAGCCCGCGCCGTCCAGCAGCGGCTGATGCCGGCCATGCAGACGCTCCATCGCCGGCTCGCCGCTTTGGCCGAGGCCTGGGACCATATCGTCAAGATCGGCCGGACCCACCTCCAGGACGCCACGCCGCTCACGCTCGGCCAGGAATTTTCAGGCTATGCCGCGCAGATCGAGATGGGGACGGCGCGCGTCCAGGCGGTGCTGCCCCGACTCCATCTGCTCGCCCAGGGCGGAACCGCGGTCGGCACCGGGCTCAATGCGCCCAAGGGCTTCGGCGCGGCGATCGCAAGCGAGCTCGCAAGGCTCACCCGCATCCCGTTCGAGACCGCGCCGAACAAGTTCGAGGCGCTGGCGAGCCACGATACCCTGGTCGAGCTGTCGGGGGCGCTGAACGTGCTCGCGGTCTCACTGTCCAAGATCGCCAACGACATCCGCCTGCTCGGCTCCGGCCCGCGCTGCGGCCTCGGCGAGCTGAAGCTTCCCGAGAACGAGCCCGGCAGCTCGATCATGCCCGGCAAGGTCAACCCGACCCAGGCCGAGATGCTGACGATGGTCGCGGCGCAGGTGATGGGCAACCATGTCGCCGTCACCGTCGGCGGCCTCCAGGGCCATCTCGAGCTCAATGTGTTCAAGCCGCTGATCGGCGCCAACGTGCTGCGCTCGATCGACCTCCTCGCCACCGGCATGGAGAGCTTTACCGCCCGCACCCTCGACGGAATCGAGCCCGACGAGCGGCGCATCGCCGACCTCATGAACCGCTCGCTGATGCTGGTCACCGCGCTCGCCCCGGAGATCGGCTACGACAATGCCGCCAAGATCGCCAAGCACGCCCACGAGCAGGGCCTGACGCTGAAGGAAGCCGGCCTCGCCCTCGGCCTGGTCGACGAAGCGACCTTCGACCGCGTGGTCAGGCCCGAGCAGATGCTGGGGCGCTGAGCTTCAGTAAGCGCAGACCGAGAAATCGGGGCCGTTCCAGCAGGCGCGGTCGCGGCGGGAGCGGACCGCGGTGCCCCAGCGCGAGGCGGGGCCGCGCGGTGTGAGGCCGTATACCTCGGCGACGCCGGGCTCGACGACCTCGACGCTGATCCCGGTCTGACCGCCTGGAAACTCCCGGCCCGGAGGCGGCGCGATGTGGAACGTGCCGCCGCGCTCCGGCGTGAAGTTGCAGGGACCGCGATAGGTCGGCATGCCGTTGCTGACGACAACGCAGCGTGCCGCGCGGGCCTCGGCGGCGCCGGGGAGGAGAGCGGCGGCCGCGGCGAACCCGGCGAGGGCGAATGCGAGCTTCATGCCGCGAAATCTAACATCGCCCCGGCGATTTCAGAAGCGGTAGTTCAGCCTCAATCCGACATTGTCCATGCCCGGATTGTGCGGATCGAACAGGGTGGAGTGGCTGATATGGATCCAGCTCGCCTCGATCGACGCACGCTCGCCCACGTCGACGCCCACCGCCAGCTCGGGTTGGATCAGGATGCGCGAGCCGAGCGAACGGACCGGGCGCCGGTCGAAGGAGGGCGCGGTGTGGACGGCGAGGCCGATCCCCGGCCGGACATAGACGGGCGCGCCGATCTTCCAGCTCAGCCCGGCCGCCGCATAATGCGCGTCCCCGGCGCTGTTCGCCGCCACGAAGGCATAAGGCGAAGGCGCCCCGACGACGCTTAGCCCCCGCACCCGGTCGCCGCGCCAGCCGAGCTGGACATCGACGCCCTCGCCGAAGCCGCGCAGGTTGAGCGGCGAGTCGATGTCGTGCGCGTAAAGCCCGACGAAAACCTCGTCCGCCCGGGCCGGAGCCGCGGCGAGCAGGAGGGTCGCGAGAATAAAGGCGCGGACGATCATGTCATTCCTCCCGGGTGGACGCTGAACCGCCGCCATGCGGGCGGGTTCCGCTCCGGAACCGTCTGCTAGCCGCACGGTTGGTACGCCATGCGCGATGAACACCTCAATCCGGGCGACGAGGCTGCGCCCGGCACGCCCGGCACCGGCGAGAATCTCTGCCCCCATTGCAACGGCAAGGGCCGCCACGCCGACGGCAGCGAATGTCCCGTCTGCGGCGGCACCGGCAAGGTCATCGAGGGCCTGGCGGGCGGCTGAAGACTCCTCCCCGAAACGGGGAGGGGGACCATGCGAAGCATGGTGGAGGGGCCCGCAGCGAAGCGGAGGGTCAGACTTCGCCCTTCGGGCTCAGCCCCTCCACCGCACTTCGTGCGGTCCCCCTCCCCGTTCCGGGGAGGAACTAGCCGCCCGCCTGCCACGCCCTGATCGAATCGTTCGGCGCGATCAGCATGAGGACGTTGAGCGTCAGATTGTCGCGGATCAGCGCCAGCGTCAGCAGCTCGAAGCCGACCGCCAGGACCGCCGTCGCCCATATCGGCACCCGGCGCGCGATGCCGAAGCCTAGGATCATCGACAGCACGTCGAAAACGGAATTGATGACCGCATCGCCGGTGTAGCCGAGCGCCATCGTCGCCTCGCGATAGCGGTCGATGATCGTGGGGCTGTTCTCGAGCAGTTCCCATCCCGCCTCGATCAGCACCGCGCCGATCAGCCGGTCGCCGGGCGGGTTGCGGCGCAGCACCGCCCAGCCGAGCAGATAGAAGAGGAAGCCGTGGATGATGTGGCTCGGCGTGTACCAGTCGGCGAGATGCTGGCTGTTGTCGGGCCCGTGCACCGTGCCGACCCAAAGCTTCACCGTGCCGCAGGTGCAGATCGGGACGCGTCCCATCCACAGGAGAATCGCGGCCATGATTGCGACCATCGCGAAGGCCGCGATCCAGTAGGGACGGGGAATCAGCGGGGCGCGGGTCACAGCATCTCCTCGATCTTCAGGACACTATTGTAATTGCGCGCCGTGGTCGGCGAGCCGACGGCGCGGTCGATCAGCGCCGGCGTCAGCCTGGACGTCCCGGCGCCCTGCGGATAGTGGATCCACAGCGCGTCGCCGGCGCGCCGCACCTGCTCGCCGGCAGCCGCCTTTGCGGAGATTCCCTCCTCCGCGCCCGCCGCCGGCGGCCGCTTCGAAAGGAGCAGCATCAGGCGGTTCGGCTCCTTCGCCGCGACCTCCGGAAACGGATTGGCCTTCGCATAGCCCCCCCACTCGCGGCCATTGCGGACCATGACGGGAACGTCGAACCCGAAACGCTTGGCGATCGCCCGCTCCAGCGCCGCTTCTAGGTCGGTGTCCCGCCCCGTCGCCGAAAAGACAACGTTGCCGCTCTGGATATAGGTGGCCACCTCGGTCCAGCCGAGTTCGCCGCACAGCGCGCGCAGCTCCGCCATCGGCAGCTTGCGCCCGCCGACATTGACCGCCCTCAGCAACGCCACATGCCGCCCCATCCGCTCCAGCCTAGCAGCTTTTCCGCGAACGTCTGCCCTTGACGCACCGTGCGCCGCCAAGCCAATGGCGCCCATGGAAATCGCAGCGGCATTCAAGCGCAGGGGCCTGCTCTTCGTCCTTTCCAGCCCCAGCGGCGCGGGCAAGTCGACGATCGCCCGGATGCTGCTCGCGAGCGACGACGGCATCGCCATGTCGATCTCGGCCACGACCCGCCCGATCCGCCCCGGCGAGGAAGACGGCGTCCATTACCATTTCGTCGACGACGCCGGGTTCGATCGGATGGTCGCCAACGGCGAGTTCCTCGAATGGGCCTATGTGTTCGGCCACCGCTACGGCACGTTGAAGAGCGAGGTGCTGAAGGTGATCGAGGCGCACCGCGACGTCCTTCTCGACATCGACTGGCAGGGCACGCAGCAATTGAAGCAGGTCGATCCGGACATCGTGCGCGTCTTCATCCTGCCGCCCTCGATGGACGAGCTCGAGCGCCGCCTCACCGCCCGCGGCACCGATCCGGACGATGTCATCCGCCAGCGCATGGACCGAGCCGCGTCCGAGATCAGCCACTGGGCAGAATATGATTATGTGCTGATCAACAACGACGCGGAGAAATGCCGCGAGCTGGTCCACAACATCCTCAAGGCCGAGCGGCTCAAGGCCACCCGCCGCGTCTTCCTCCACGATTTCGTCCGGGGGCTGATCGGGTAGGGACGCGCTCCGCCTGTCCCCTCCCCCTCGAGGGGGGAGGGTTAGGGTGGGGGTGGACTCGTCACATGGGCAGCGCTTTCACGTCAGACTCACCCTCCCCAAATCCATGAGCCGCCTGGCTGCTTCCCCCGGAAGCAGCCTTAGCGGCGGCTCATCCCTCAAGGGGAGGGGCTTTTAGCCGCGTAGCATAAGCGCTAATCTCCCACCCCTCAGGGGGGAGGCGCATCATGCTCAGCACCGGACGCACATTACTCGGCGGCATCGTCGCCGGCATCATCCTGTTCGTCGTCGGCTTCGTCTTCTGGGCGACCCCGCTCGGCGAGTTCGCCTACAAGACCGCAGGAGATCCGCAGAGCGCCGCCGTCCAGCTCTCCATGGCCCAAAACCTGACGCAAACCGGTACGGGTGCCTACATCATCCCCAATATGACGACGCCGCAGGGGGGAGCGGCCTACAGCCGGGGTCCGATCGCCGTCGTCCACTACAACACGTCCGGCTACTCGCCGGATGACATGAGCATGATCCTGCCCGGTTTCGTCATGGCGATCGTCTCCGGCGTCCTGCTCGCCCTCGGCCTGGCCGTGCTCTCAGGAACGCGCCGCTACGGCGAGCGCGCGCGGCTGGTCATCTTCGTCTCGATCGGAATCACGATGTGGACGATCCTCGCCCAGCCGATCTTCAACCATTTCGGCTGGGGCTATTGGGTCTATTCCTTCATCGCCGAGACCACGGGGCTGATCCTCGCCGGACTGGTGGTGACGCGCTGGTTCCTGCCCGCGCCCGCTTATCGCCGCGACGACGACGCCCCGCCGGCCGAGACCCGCGCGGACGCATAAGTTCCTCCCTGCGAGCGAAGCTCGTGGGAGGAATTCAGTGGCCGAGCAGCCTGAGGAAGCGGTCCGCGGCTTCGAACTCGGCGCGGCGGGCGCCGAGGCGGGCGGTCGCCTCCTCGTCGGCGCCCCATTGCTCCGCCTGCCAGGACTCGTCGAGCGTGGCTGCCGACCAGGCGGCTTCAAAGTCGATCGCTTCCTCTGCGAGCGCGAGGGCGATCAGCAACGAGCCCGAGATCGTGACCAATGGCGATAAGGCCGCCAGCGCAAAGGCGTCGCGCGCGAGGACCGCGTGGGTGAGACGGGCCAGCGTGGCGGACGGCTGGGGGCGGTGGATGATCCCGGTCACGATCTCGAAATCGACGTCGTAGCGCCGCCGTGCCCAGGCGAGGATCGGGTCCCAGTATGTCGTCTGGCGGTGAACGAGGCTCGCCGGGCCATCCGCGCGGTAGCAGAGCAGGTCGCTGTCGCCATATTGCGCCAGGCTCGCCGCGAACGCCTCCTTGTCGGGCTCGACACGGTCGATCGCGGCATTGGCGAGGCCGGTCAGCGGCATGGTCCGCGGCTCCATCTTGTCGCCCTGTGCGTTCCATTCGGCGGCAAGCGCTTCCGCGAGCGCCGCGGTCGGCAGCGCCAGCGTCCGGCGCGCCGGAGTCTTCACCGGGCGCCCGTCGAGCAGCAGTTCGCCGCCGTCCGGCGCGCGCCGGACGGCCGCCTTGCGATAGAAGCGCTTCATCGGCTGCCGCGGACCCACTTGCGCGCAAGCCACCTCGGCCCGAGGAAGCTGATCGCCAGTCCGATCAGCGCCAGCGGGAAGCCGATCGGGGTCCCGCCCTCCACGATCAGGTCGCTCTGCCACAGGGCCAGCGCGAACAGCACCAAAACGGTGCCCCCGATCCGCACCAGGTTGAGGAAGATGAAGCGGTTGCGCCACAAACTGTCTTCGTCTGGGGTCATGTGCTCGCCTTTGCGGACAGGTGGGCCGCGGTTCAACGATTATCGGGCCCTGGATGTCCCCCGCCGGCCCCGACGAGTGCGGCCATTTCGTTTTCGCCACGGTCGGCCAGCGCCGCGGCGATGCGCGCGCGGACCTCGGCCGGCTTGTCCTGATCGATCTTTTTCGTGCCCCGCCACTCCGAGATCGCCATTTCGAAGCCGGCGATCGCTTTCAGCAGGCCCTCGAAGCGCCCCGGCGACATCTTGTCGCGGGTCCAGGGCCGCTTCGGCGCCAGCCGCGCCTCGCGCTCCGCGGACAGGTCGTCGAGCAGCCGCACCAGCGCATCCTCGCCAAGCGGGTGCACGCGGCCGTTGATCTCCACGGCGACATAGCTCCAGGTCGGCACCCGATCCTCGAGCCCGTAATCCTCCGGGCTGACATAGGCATGGGGGCCATTGACCACGAACAAGGCGTCGCAGCCCGCCGCCAGCGCCGCATGAACCTGGTTTCCCTTCGAGACGTGGAACCGCAGCCGCTCCGCGTCGAGCGACACCGGCACGTGCACCGCGCGGAGCCCGGCCTCGGTCTGCACGACCAGGATGCCGAAGCCGAGCTCCCGCACCAGAGCCGCCATTTCATCGCGCCCGGCGATGTGGAACTTGCGGTTCGGGTGCATCAGCGCTGACCGCGCGACCGGCGCTCGCCGCGCCGCGCCTGCCGCCGCTCCTTGGCGGCGGCCGCTGCCGGATCGCGCTTCGGCGCCTTCTTCGGCTCGTCCAGCGGGAGGTCGCCGAGCGCGGGATCGAAGCCGAGATTGGCCATCGTCTCCGCGAAATGCGGCGGCAGCTCGGCGGTGACGTCGATCCTCCCGCCGTCGGGATGGTCGATGCGGATCCGGCGGGCGTGGAGATGGAGCTTGCGGCTGATCGATCCGGTCAGGAAGGCCTCCTGCCCGGCATATTTGCCGTCGCCCACGATCGGATGCCCGATCGCCGCCATGTGGACCCTGAGCTGGTGGGTGCGCCCGGTCAGCGGCTGCAGCTCGACCCAGGCCGCGCGGTTCCCCGCGCGCTCGATCACGCGGTAGCGCGTGCGCGACGGCAGTCCGTTGTCGCCCTCGTCGACATGCATCTTCTCGCCGCCGGTCCCCGGCTGCTTGGCGAGGGGCAGATCGATCAGCCCATCCTCGACCTTGGGCACGCCCACCACCACAGCCCAATAGACCTTGCGTGCCGTCCGGCTTGAAAAGCTCTTCGAGAAAGCGGCCGCGGCCCGCGCCGTGCGGGCGACGAGAAGCGCGCCCGACGTGTCCTTGTCGAGCCGGTGGACGAGCTTCGGCCGCCCCCTTTCGTCGCCGAGCCCGTCGAGCAGTCCGTCGAGATGCTGCACCGTCTTCGTCCCGCCCTGGGTGGCGAGGCCCGGCGGTTTGTTGAGCACATAGGCCTGCGGGTCCTCGTGGATCACCATCTCGCGGACGAAGGCCTCCTCGTCCGCGCTGAGCTCGCGCCGCTCCACCGTCCTGCGGGGACCCGACGCCGGCGGCTCTGCCGGAGGCACGCGGATCGTCTGTCCCGCCTCGATCCGGTCGCCAGGCGCGGCGCGCTTGCCGTCGACCCTGAGCTGCCCTGTCCGCGCCCAGCGCGAGACCAGGTTGAAGCTCGCATCGGGCAGGTTGCGCCTGAACCAGCGGTCGAGCCGGATGCCGTCGTCGTCGGGCGCGACCTTGAACTGGCGGACCTGCTGATCGTCGCGCGGCGGCATGCGCGGCGATGTAGCGGCCGGGGCCCGGCTCCGCCAGTGCCCCGGCCGTCTGCCCTCCCCAGGGCTAGGCTTTAACGGCCGTTATTGACGATGAGGGCGACTTCGGAGCCGCCGCGGACCGGCGTCACGATGATGTAATAGGCGCCGTTGCTGCCCTGGTTGACGCCGCCGAGCACGTGGTCCTGCCCACGCGCCTGGTGCTCGGCGGAGAAGCCAGCCTGGACGGCGCGCTGGTGGTACCAGTCGATCACGCGTTGATAGGGATCGGCAGTACGGAAGGTGACGACGCGGACGCGGCATTCGCCGCTGTCGTGGCCCGCCGCCTCGGTCACGCGGCCGCCCGGATAAGGCGGGAAAGCGGCCGGCAGGCGGTCCGCCCATTCCATGCCGTAGCGGAAGTTCGGCGCCGCGCCGCGGGCGCTGCAGCTGCCGCCGACGCCGGGCGACGCGGCATCGGAAGCGGTCCCGCCCGACAGGCGGCGGACCTGCGCGGGGCCGCCCGCGACGGGATATTCGGCGCGGGTGGGGGTCTCCGGCGGCCGGACGCTGAGGCGGTTCGCCTGTTGCGCGAGATTGGGATCGGTCGCGATCTGGTCCTCGAGCGCGCTGGTCAGCGCCGGATCGGCGTCGTTGAGCGCGAGCGCGCTGTTGGCGACGCTGTCCTGGCCGCAGGCGGCGAGCGTCAGCGTCGCGGCCAAGGCGGTCAGACGGAAGAGCATGACGGTGCTGCTGGGCATATCGGCTTCCTCATCGGGAGCGATCCTATGCCTCAAAGCTGCGAGCAATGGGTGAGCGGATATGGTTAAAGTACCGGAATTTCGTGGTTAACGCGGCTTCGTCCCGTCGCGGGACTGCCAGAAGGCGAAGGTTTCGGCCTGGACCAGGGCGATGAAGCGCCGCGCCTCGCTTCCCTCCCAATCGCCCTTGTAGCCGCGCGATTCTCCGCCGCCGGCCACCCACCAGCCCTGGCCAGGCAGACCGTCGCTCTGCCGCACGACCAAAACGGCCAGCTCGGGCTCGCCGCGCGCCTCGGCCTCCGCGTCGACCTCGCCGAGCATCGCGCAGAGCGCCCGCATCTTCGGCCGCGAGAAGGAGTAGCCGAGCCGCTCGAGCAGCTCGGAATAAGTCAGCGCATGGCCCGATCGAGCGGCGGCGACGAGGTGGGCGCGGACCTCGGCCGGATCGGCGAGCCGCTCGGCCACCCGCTCAGTCGCGGTCGACGAGGATCAGCCGGCCGTCGGTCCCCGCGCCGGTGCCCGGCGAGAGCCGCACCGTCATCGGCCCGCCGTCCTGGCTGGCGCCGCCGAGCACGATCTCGCGGTCTTCGCGCCGCGCGCTCGAGATCGTGAAATCCTCGCGCCGCGCCGGGTCCCGGTACCAGGCCGCGACCTGCTCCGGCGCCTCGGCGCTGACGAAGCGGAGCTCGACGCTGTCGCGCGCCGCGGCATCGCTGCCATTGCCCTGGACGTGGAGGCCGCTCACCTGCGCGCCGGGCGGGAGCACGTCGCTGTCGGTGCCGGCCCGGGCGCGGCTTCGCATCGCGTCGGGAACGTTGATGGCGATGTCGATTCCGGGCGCGCGGATCGAGAGGCGCCCCTCCTCGGCCTTGCCCTCGGCGCCGGCCTTGACCTGCTCGGCCGCCTCCTGCTTCGCCGCCTCCTGCCGCTCGCTCTCGCCCGACGGCATCGAGCAGGCGCACGCGGCCGCAGCGCACAACAGAGCCGCAATCGGTCTCGGCGACATCGCCCTCTCCTCTCGGCCGCGAGACTATTCGCGCCGCCGCCGCGCCACAAGTGCGCAGCCGCTTGCAGCCGCTCATACCGGACCCTAACGCCCCCGCATGACGGACGAGGACCGAACCCGCCGCACCGGGCTGCTGCTCGGCCTCGGCGCCTATCTGAGCTGGGGCGTCCTTCCCCTCTACTTCAAGGCGGTCGACCACGTCTCGGCGCTCGAGATCGTCTGCCACCGGATCGTCTGGTCGCTGGTCTTCCTGGCGATCCTTGCGACCTTCCTGCGCCGCTGGCCCGGAATCCGCGCCGCCGTCTCGACGCCGCGCGTGGCGATGACCCTCGTCCTCACTTCGCTGCTGATCGGCGCCAACTGGCTGATCTGGATCTACGCGGTAGTCAGCGGCCACGTCCTCGAGGGCAGCCTCGGCTACTATCTCAATCCGCTGGTCAACGTCCTGATGGGCGTCTTCCTGCTCAAGGAGAGGCTGAGCCGGCCGCAGGTCGCCGCCGTCTTCCTGGCCGCCGCCGGCGTAGCGGTGCTCGCCGCGGGCGCGGGCAGCGGGATCTGGATCAGCCTCAGCCTCGCGCTCTCATTCGCCACCTACGGCTTCCTGCGGAAGATCGCCCCGGTCGATTCGATCGAAGGCCTCACCATCGAGACTGCTCTTCTCACGCCTGCGGCCCTGGCCTGGATCCTCATCCTCCACGACCGCGGCGGCGGTGGTGGCTTTCTCGCCGGCGACGGCACGACCGATCTCCTGCTGATCGCCGGCGGCGCGATCACCGCCATTCCGCTGCTGCTGTTCACCGGCGCCGCCCGGCGCCTTCCTTATTCGACGCTCGGTTTCCTCCAATATATCGCCCCCTCGCTCCAGTTCCTGCTCGCGGTGCTCGCCTTCGGCGAGCGCTTCACCCTCCCCCACGCAATCTGCTTCGGCGCGATCTGGACGGCGCTGGCGATCTTCGTCTTCGAAGGCGTGAGGCTGTCCGCCAGATCGCGCGCCGCGCACTGAGTTGCGCCGCACCGCCGCCCGGCCCATGCTGCGGTCATGAGACCCTTCCTGCTCGTCGGTCTGCTCGCAAGCGCCTGCGCGGCCCTGCCCCCGCCTGAGCCGCCCCCCGGCGGCGGCGATTCTCCCTGCTACGGTTCCACCCGCGATTGGCGGGCCTGGGTCGACGCCATGCCCGGGACGGAGAGGCCCGGGCTGATCGTCACCGGAACGGTGACCACGCCCACGGGCGGCCACAGGAGCGTCCTGACGCTCGGCCCGACGACGCGCAGCGATCCGCCGCAGCAATTCGTCAACCTCGAGATCCGGGCCCAGGGCAACGTCGTCACCGCGGCGGTGACTACCGAGGAGGTGCGGGCGCGCTTCCCGGCGCTTCCGCGATACGGGGCGGTCATCATCCTGTGCAACGGCCGGGAGGTCGGCCGCATCGGCCCGGTCGAGATCGCCCACTGATCATGGTCGGTCGCATCAGTCGAAGGTCGCCGCCAGAGCCGGCCACAGCACCATTCCGATCCCGACCACGCTGACCAGGAAGATCAGAGTCCTGAGCTTGGGAATGCCGAGCGCGTAGACCGGCAAATAGACGATGCGCGCCGCCAGCCAGACCAGCGCGCCGATGGCGGTCCAGCGATCCTCCAGCCCGGCGGCATGGACGATCAGGATCGCCGCCATGGCGATCGGGAAGGTCTCGAAGAAATTCGCCTGCGCCCGGGCGAGCCGGCCGACGATCGGGTCGGGCGGCGCCAGCGCCTCGTCGCGCGCGCCCATGTTCCAGGCCGTGCCATATTGCCGCGTCTTCACCCGCACCGCCGCGAAGACGTGGACCAAAGCGAGGACGCATCCCCAGGCGAGCGCGACGAGTTCGGTGGACATGGCGGCAACCTCCGGTTCCTCCCTGCGCGAAGCGTGGGGCGGAACCTGAGTGACAAATCGCCGTCGCCTTGCCAAGCTCCCGCCATGCCCGCCTCGCATCTCGCCCCCGCCCCGGAGCCGGAGCTGGGCCTTCCCGGCTGGATCTATCGCGACCCGGAGTTCCATGCCGTCGAGATGGAGCGGGTCATCCGGCCGTCCTGGCAGATCGTCTGCCATGCGAGCGACATTCCGGAGGCGGGGGACTGGCGGACGCTCGACTGGCTGGGCGAGAGCGTCGTCGTCGTCCGCGACGGGGACCGCGAGATCCGCGCCTTTCACAATCTCTGCCGTCACCGCGGCTCGCGGGTCGTCGCCGGCGCCGAAGGGTGCGCGAAGCGCTTGACCTGCCCCTACCACGCCTGGACCTACGGCCTCGACGGCCGGCTGATCGGGGTTCCCCACCGGCCGGACTATCCAGGCCTCGATCCCGCAGCGTTCGGGTTGAAGCGGGTCGAGCTCGAAATCTGGCGCGGCTTCGTGTTCGTCCGGCTCGAACCCGGCGGGCCCTCCGTGGCGGAGATGATCGCGCCCTATGACGAGGAGATCGCCCCCTATCGCTTCGAGGAGTTGCAGGCGATCGGCCGCGTGACGCTGCGGCCGCGGCCGGTCAACTGGAAGAATGTCGCGGACAATTATTCGGACGGGCTGCACGTCGCGGTCGCCCATCCCGGGCTCACCCGGCTGTTCGGAAGCGGCTATCGGATCGACGCGCAAGACCATGCCGACAGGATGAGCGGCGACCTGGTCGAGCGCGAATCGGCCGTCCTTTCCGAACGCGCCTACCAGCGCCTGCTACCCCCGGCGAAGCACCTTCCCGAGAGCCACCGCCGCCGCTGGCTCTACGTCAAGTTGTGGCCCAACGTCGCTTTCGACATCTATCCCGACCAGGTCGATTTCATGCAGTTCCTGCCGGTCTCCCCGACCGAGACCCTGATCCGCGAGATCGCCTATGCCCTGCCCGACGCCGATATGCCGGAAGAGCGGCGGCGCGAGACGAAGGCGGCGCGCTATCTCAACTGGCGCATCAACCGCCGCGTCAATGCCGAGGACACCGCGCTCATCGCCGGCGTCCAGGCGGGAATGGGCTCGCGAGCCTTCGAGCCCGGCCCGCTCGGCGAGAGCGAAGTCTGCCTGAGAAGCTTCGCGCGCAAGCTGCGGCGCCTGATTCCCGAAGCACGTCTCCACACACCCCCGCCCGCCGGCTGGAGCCGCGCTCAGACGGCGCGCTGAGGCCGGAAGCGCCGCCGCTCCGGATCGAACGCGCAGCGATAGCGGCCCTTGATCCGCTCGTTGAAAAAAAGTCCGGCCGAGGCGGCCGCCTTCAGGGCTTCGTAGATCGAGGCGGGCACGTCGTAATAGATGTAGCGCCCGGTGGCTCGGAACCAGATGCTGAGCGATTCCTCCTCCTCGTCGTAGCAGATCCGCTCGATCATCGACGAATTGAGCCGCGCCGCGCGCATGTCGCTGATTCTCCACAGGGAATCGTGCGACGACGAAGGGGCGACTCGCCCGTTCCGCGCGCATCGCCGAGCCGAATCGATTCCGCGCTGGAACGAGTCCGAGTTCCTCCCCGGAACGGGGAGGGGAACCGCACGAAGTGCGGTGGAGGGGCCGGCGACGGTGAAACCGGCGCCGGTGGCGCCGGCCCTCCACCATGCTGCACATGGTCCCCTCCCCGTACCGGGGAGGAGCTGCTATCCTCTCCCCATGAGCCGCGACCCGCGCATCGACGCCTATATCGCCCGTCAGGCCGATTTCGCCCGGCCGATCCTGGAGCATCTCCGCCGCGTCCTGCATGCGGCCGGGCCGGAGCTCGAGGAGACGATCAAGTGGAGCATGCCGCACTTCACCTACAAGGGGCGGCTGTTCGCCGGCATGGCCGCGTTCAAGGGGCACGCCACCTTCGGGCTGTGGCAGGCGAGCGCGGTGCTCGGCGAGACCGGGGCCGAGCGCGACGCCATGGGGCAGTTCGGCCGCCTGACGTCGGTCGCCGACCTGCCGCCCGAGGAGGAGCTCAAGGCGCTGATCCGCCGCGCGGCCGAAGTCGCCGGCGAGGGGCCGAAGCCGCGCCCGAAGAAGCCGCCCAAGCCGGAGCTGGCGACTCCCGACGACCTCGACGCGGCGCTCGACGCCAACGTCCCCGCGCGCGCGACCTTCGACGGCTTCCCGCCGAGCTGCCGCCGCGAATATGTCGAATGGGTGATCGACGCGAAGCGACCCGAGACCCGCGCGAAGCGGATCGCCCAAGCCGTCGAATGGATGGCCGAAGGCAAGCGCCGCAACTGGAAATACGAGAATTGCTGAGCTCCGTCGTGTCGGACTGGATCCGGCACCCATAACGCAAGGGTCCGCCGGCGAAACTCGACGTCCGTGTTCATGGACCCCGGATCAAGCCCGGGGTGACGGGCCACGCGCGATTCTCAGTCCTCTCCCGCACTGACCGCGAGCACCAGGACCTCCTCGAGGCGGCCACCGGCTTCGAGCTCGACGACGTCGCCCTTTTCGGCGCCGTCGAGGGCGCGCGCGAGCGGCGCCGTCCAGGCGATGCGGCCGTGCGTCGGATCCGCCTCGTCCTCGCCGACGATCGTGACGTCGCTCATCACGACGCCGCGGCGGATGGTGACGCGGGCGCCGAAGCCGGCGGCGGCCGGATGGGGATCCGGCTCGACCACCCGCGCGGTCGAGCGCCGCAGCGTCCAGTAGCGCAGGTCGCGCCGCAGGCGCGCTTCCTCGTCGCCCTCGGCACCGGCCAAAGCCGCCTCGATCTCCGCGATCGCCGCGTCGATCAACCGCGCGCCGCGGGGGGTGATGAGGTTCGGCGCCGCGCTCGCCACACGTTCGGGCGGCGGCGGCTCGGGCGCGTCGTCCACTTCCTTTACGAAGGCGCGACTCACTCTCTGTCTCCTTGCAGGGCCAACGCGCGAGGCGGGCTTCGGATGCAAGAAATCAGCTAAACTGTTGACCCAGAACGCTTATTCATCGTGCTGTCATAGCGCGGGGCGAGATATTATTGTCGTCGCGTGCGGTGGCTCGTTCTCCTCCTGGTCTCGGCCTGCAGCTCCGGCGCAGAAGATCCTGCGAACCGGTCCGCGGCGCCTCCTCCAGTGCCGTCGACGCCTGCCGAAGCCGTGTCGCCGGAGGACCGGGAGGCGTCCCGCGCGGCTGCCGCTGCCGTCGCCGAATATTACGAAGCGATCGCCCGGCGCGACTATCCCGCCGCCTGGCGCCTCCGCGACCCCAGCCCCGGCGACACGCTTGAGCGTTTCGCCGCCGGCTTCGCCTCCTACGCCCATTACCGCGCGACCGTGGGCATGCCGACGCTTCCGGCCCGGCAGGACGGCGCGCTCTGGGTCGCGGTCCCGGTCCAGCTTTACGGCCGCCGTCGCGACGGCGCGCCGTTCGGCAGCGTCGGCAGAGTCACCTTGAAGCGCGCGGCCGGGCAGGACAGATGGAGGATCGTGAGCTGAAACGGCGTTGCAACCGCGGCCGCCCCGGCCCGTTGGATAGGCGGCAGCCATGTGGGAGGGAAGGATGAAGCAGCTGGTTCTCGCATCGGCCGCGGCGGCCCTCATCACCGGCCTCGCCGCGTGCGGCGACATGGGTTCCGCGCCGGGCAGCAACACGACGGCGAAGCAGAAGCAGATCCGCATCCGCAACCGCCCGCACGAGGAGCTGCTGGCCCTTCCGGACAATCTCCGCCGTGTCGGCCTCATCCGCGCCATTCGCCAGACGGGAAACCGGTGCCCGAAGCGGGTGGAGCCCAATCCCGTCTACCAGGGCGACTATCGCGGAATGGCGCTCTGGACGGCGCGCTGCGACAACAACAAGCAATATGCCGTCTTCATCGCGCCCAACGAGGACGTGCAGGTCCGCCGCTGCGAGGATATGAGCCGTCTCGGCCTGCCCGCCTGTAGGCCGCTGCCGGAAGCCCGTCCGGACCCGCCCCGCCCGCGCGCACGTCCGAAAGCGGGATAGGGCCGCTGTCGAGCGCTCAGGCGCTCAATTGCACTGGCGGGTTTCGCGATATTCGCCGGCCGCGCTCATCGTGCGCACGGTCACGCAGGCCCCGTCGCGCACTTCCTCGCGCCACGAGCCGTCGGGCTGGGTGACTCGGTTGCCGCGCGGCACGCGGCGCCCGTTGCGGATCTCGTAGGACCAGTTGGACGGCGTCTTGGCCTCGGCCTCGCCGCGCTGGGCGAAGGCCGGGCTGAGCGCGCCGATCGCGAGCACGACGGCGACCGCTCCGCCGACGGCGAGCGTCAGATGCAGGGGCTTCATCGGCACGGACTCCTGTTTCATGCTGCAGATGCTACGCGACACCGCCTGAACGCAAGCTGAGTGCGATTCGGGGATATTGCGGATGCGTCGTGAGCGTCATCCCGGACTTGATCCGGGACCCATCAACACAGCCCCGCATATTTTTCCTGAGATTGTGTTCATGGTTGCTGACTTCCGTCAGCATGACGTTTCCATCGCGCCCCCTCCGCGCCCCTCTCAGGAGCCTCGGCCCGCCGCAAATTGCGGTGGATAAGTCGTTTACCCTCTTGGCGGGCGATTCGAGTTGAGGCACTATCGATTGTGGCGCTCCCAGGGGGGTCACGCTAATGGTTGTAGGCGTACGCTGCGATGCCCATATCGGCCGCAAGCGCGAAAGGCTTGTCCTGTGGATATCGGGGACAAGCCGAAATGAGCCCGCCGCAGCCCTTCGAATGCGCCTAAGGTGGGGCCAGACCCACTGGAACGAATTGTGAACAAGGGGTAGGATGATGGATCTGTCGGGCAGCAGCGAAGTGGGATCGAGCGACGTGAGCCTCAGCGCGGCCGAAGCGCCGAAAAAGCCTGTCCCGAGCGGAGACGAGGGGGGTTCGGCGAAGGCCGATTCGGGCGCCCCGAAAGGCGCCGGCGACAGCAGGAGCGTCGCGCCCCAGGCCTTCGCCGTCGAGGTCGATCGCAGCCGCGATGCCTTGCTCACCGATTTCGGCAAGGACACGCTCAAGGACCGCTATCTCCTCCCGAACGAATCCTATCAGGATCTCTTCGCCCGAGTCGCCTCGGCCTATGCCGACGACGCCGCCCACGCCCAGCGCCTCTACGACTATATCTCCAAGCTGTGGTTCATGCCGGCGACGCCCGTCCTTTCGAACGGCGGGACCGGCCGCGGCCTCCCCATCTCCTGCTATCTGAACAGCGTGCCGGACAGCCTCGAGGGCATCGTCGACACCTGGAACGAGAATGTCTGGCTGGCCGCGCGCGGCGGCGGCATCGGCACCTATTGGGGCTCGGTGCGCGGGATCGGGGAGCCGGTCGGCCTCAACGGCAAGACCAGCGGCATCATTCCGTTCGTGCGGGTGATGGACAGCCTGACGCTGGCGATCAGCCAGGGGTCGCTCCGCCGCGGCTCGGCCGCCTGCTATCTCGACATTTCGCATCCGGAGATCGAGGAGTTCCTCGAGATCCGCAAGCCCTCGGGCGACTTCAACCGCAAGGCCCTGAACCTCCACCACGGCGTGCTCGTCACCGACGCGTTCATGGAGGCGGTCCGCGACGGCGCCGAATGGACCTTGCGCTCGCCCAAGGACGGCTCGGAGCGCGCCACCGTCGACGCCCGCGCGCTGTTCCAGAAGCTGGTCGAGACCCGGCTCGCGACCGGCGAGCCCTACATCATCTTCATCGACAAGGTGAACTCGACCATGCCGCGCCACCAGCGCGAGCTCGGCCTCAAGGTCTCGACGTCGAACCTCTGCTCGGAGATCACGCTCCCCACCGGCCGCGACCATCTCGGCCGCGACCGCACCGCGGTCTGCTGCCTCTCCAGCCTCAACCTCGAGACCTGGGACGAATGGAACGGCGACAAGATGTTCGTCGAGGACGTGATGCGCTTCCTCGACAACGTGCTCACCGACTATATCGACCGCGCGCCCGAGGAGATGGCGCGCGCCAAATATTCCGCGATGCGCGAGCGCTCGGTCGGCCTCGGCGTGATGGGCTTCCACTCCTTCCTCCAGGCCCGCTCGATCCCGTTCGAGGGCGCGATGGCGAAGAGCTGGAACATGCGCATCTTCAAGCACATCCGCGCCCAGGTCGACGAAGCCTCGATGATGCTCGCCAACGAGCGCGGCCCCTGCCCGGACGCGGCCGACATGGGCGTGATGGAGCGCTTCAGCTGCAAGATGGCGATCGCGCCGACCGCGTCGATCTCGATCATCGCCGGCGGCACTTCGGCCTGCATCGAGCCGATCCCGGCCAACATCTACACCCACAAGACCCTGTCGGGCTCATGGTCGATCAAGAACCCCTATCTCCAGAAGCTCCTCCAGGAGAAGTCGAAAGACTCCGAGGGCGTCTGGTCGACCATCCTCGAGCGTGGCGGATCGGTCCAGCACTTGGATTTCCTCACCCCCGAGGAAAAGGACGTGTTCAAGACCAGCTTCGAGATCGACCAGCGCTGGCTGATCGAGCTCGCCGCCGACCGCACGCCCTATATCGACCAGGCGACGTCGCTGAACCTGTTCATCCCGGCCGACGT
>Ga0196965_1000131_pt1 | contig 56955 bp, 70 predicted proteins | sample S1_20metaG_FD_148668 | JGI IMG/M metagenome (GOLD analysis project Ga0196965, IMG submission 148668) | Soil microbial communities from Anza Borrego desert, Southern California, United States - S1_20 | ecosystem: Environmental > Terrestrial > Soil > Desert | place: USA: California | collected...
CCGTGAACGGGAGCGAGGTCTGGCGCGACAGGTATTCGTAAGCCTTATCGGCAAACAGATTTCGATAGCCCAGGCTCGGGGCAATCTGTTCGAGCACCGGGCCGTCGTTCAGGTTCGCCGCCGTCAGAGCGATATAGCGGGGCCGGGGTAAGGTGCCCGGCCGCTCATCGCCGATCACGTGGATTTTCACCCCGTGGTAGTAGAGCTTCTTGGTCGGACAATAGCCGCTCGCCGCCAGGTCCGGGGCAACCTTGGCGGTATACCGCCGGGTCTGCTGGGCCAGCACCACCGGGAAGGAATCGGCGACCCCGATCGGGGTGGCGGGCGCGCCAGCTGGACTCCAGCGTTCCAACAGCGCGGGAAACACGTCGGCGAGCCGATTCAGGCGCTGGACGAAGCCGCCGTAGCTGGGTAGATGCGGAAACCAGTCGCGCCAATAGCGCCGGGCATGCTCGTAGAGCGTTTTGATCTGGCACTTTCCATCGAGAATGCCACACAAATAAAGGGTGATGGCCTCTTCATCCGTAAAGCGAAGATCGGCATAGGGAGCGAATCGCTGTCCATAGACCCAGAGGCCCCTGCGGTAGAGATCACACACCGTCAGATACACCGTAATAAGTTGAGTTTGCCAGTCCATGGTCGTCTCTCCGAGGGGTGTTGCAGAACCCTCCTCAAGAGACACCAATGGGCTGGCGCCTTCTCTCCGTTAGCTCTTAATTCGCATATAAGTGTCGGTTAACTTTCGCTGCGAAAGTTACATGACACTGAACGGTAAATAGGGAGGAAAAATGAACGCGAAGCAACCGGATAAATTTGAAATCTTTGATCCGCGGGTAGGCGAATACGGGGTCATCCATAGCGTTAAGACTATTGGGGAAGCCATCGCAGAGGCGGAAAAAATAGGCGCGCAGCGATTTCACGGAACTCTCGGACAGGAACGAATTGAATACGTAAAAAAGGATGGCGCATGGGCGCCCCGATACGAGGCTGGCCAAGAGCAAAGGGTCGGGGACATGTTCGCTCGGGCAAATGCCGCGTTGAGCGAAGTGATGGCCAGACAGCCCGAATCACCACAGCAAGCCGACCGGATTGTGGACGGTCATATCAGCCAGTCCCCCAAGCCAGCGGTCACGAACGAACGGATCAGGAGTTATGTGCAGGATAAATACGACGAAATCGCTGTAGGGAGTCCACGGCCAATAGTCGGACGCGTGGTCGGGATCACTGACAGTGCGGTACAGATCGAACGAGGCGACAAGAGCGTTGCGGAGGTCGACAGAGCGAAACTGTCGTACGCCCCAAATGTGGGCGATCGGGTGTCTGTGACATATAACGGGACCGGAAAAGCCGCCTTACACCCACTGCCAGAACGTGCCAGGGACAATGGACGGGAGCTTGACCGGTGAGGTCCTGCGGGATTCAAGTCGGTAACGGAACGCTCGAAGCCCTCAAATGGCTGGCCGTGCTCTCGATGACGGCCGATCACGTAAATCGTGCGCTCGCCAATGGAGAGATTCCCGGATTTAGTGAGTTTGGCCGATTGGCTTGTCCCTTATTCGGATTCGTCTTCGGTTACAACCTGGCCCGAGCCGATACCGTCGCGATGCCTCGCATTGTGGCGCGGCTGGTTCTCGTTGGCGCCGTGGCATTGCCGTTTTATGTCCTAGCGCTCGGCCTGGCCTGGCCGCTCAATATCCTATTTACGTTCGCCGTTGCTGCCGGCGTCGTGTGGATCGATAGACGGTGGGATGGTTGGGCCGGATGGCTTGGAATGGTCGCATTCGGAATTGTCGGCGGCGCACTCGTGGATATGCTTTGGATCGGTGTCGCTTACGTGTATGCCGTTTACCGTTGGATTCGGTTCGGCGCGGCTTGGGATTACTCCGCCTTTCTGGTTCTATCGGGCCTGCTGGCCCTGATCAACAATTCGGCATACGGGCTCCTTGCCGTGCCGGTGGTACTCCTAGCGCGGCGAGTTAATGTATACGTGCCGCGCTATAAGCGCTTTTTTTATGCCTTTTATCCACTCCACCTTGCAACACTAGCCGCCCTGCGTTTAATCCATAGCTATGACTAAAAACCTGCCTTTATTTGGTCGCCAGACTTTCGCTGCGAAAGTCGCTGTGTCATTTGCAACGATTGCCGCTCTGCTCACGCTTTCCGGACCCGCAACTGCTGAACTGCTTTACGGCAAGGTGGTCGGCGTATCAGATGGAGATACGATTACAGTGCTGGACTCGGCAAACATGCCTCACAAAATCCGACTAAATCAAATCGACGCACCGGAAAAGCGCCAAGACTTCGGCCAACGATCTAAGCAGTCGTTATCCGATCTCGTCTTTGGCAGAAACGTCCAAGTCGATGTGTCTACCCGTGATAGATATGGGCGGGAAATCGGGCAGGTCCTAGTCAATGGAACTGACGCGAACCTAGAGCAGGTAAAGCGTGGCTTGGCTTGGGTATATAGGCGATATGCGAAGGACCGGGCTTACTTTGCCGCCGAGGAAGCGGCACGGGCCATCAGAATCGGTCTTTGGTCTCAGCCTAACCCGACTCCGCCTTGGGAGTTCAGACATACGCGCCGCGTTTCTCAATAAGAAAATCAGCCTAAGAAACTAACCCGAGAAAATAATGCCTCGTAATAGGCTCCTGTTTTTGAGCACGTGATGCGTGCAAACCACCAAGTGGAGAATATTAGCGATGGCTGAACTCCTAGAAGCATGCAAATTTAAGCCGTCCAACGAATTTAGCGATCCAGATTACAAGTGTAGTCATCCCATTGAACGGGATGGTCTCTGTATTTTCCATCTTCCCAAACCCACTGAAGAGCAAAAGCAGGTCATGACGCATGAGGCACGCATGGCAGCGGAGGCGATCGAGGAGGAGTTCCGCCAGGCCTTTTCAAAGCTTCTAGAAGAAGAGGAGAAGAACCCGGAGGCTAAGGTCTGCGAGTATCTCTATTTTCAATTCCCTGCAATTTGTTTAAGTGAAAGAGATTTTAAAAAGCCTTTAAATTTAAGCGGAGCCACTTTCAGCGGGGAGGTTAACTTTTGCAGAGCTAACTTCAGCGAGTGGACCAACTTTTGGAAAGCCACCTTCAAAGGGAAGGCCGATTTTGGGCAAGCCTTCTTCAATGAGTGGGTCGGCTTTTGTGAAATTACTTTCAAAGGGGAGGTCGACTTTTGCGGAGTGACCTTCAAAAGCTGGGCCGGCTTTTGGGGAACCACTTTCAGCGGAGAGGCCGACTTCAGGGTAGCTAACTTCATCGGAAGAGCTGACTTTAGGGGAGCCAACTTCAGCATGGAGGCCGATTTTGGGAGAGCCATCTTCCAAGAGCAGGCCAGATTTGTGGGAAAGATTTTCGAATCCAGATGCAATTTTTGGGAAGTCGAACTGGATGAAAAGGCTAAGGTTCTCTTTGAGAAGGCCAACTTTAGCCAAGCCAGCTTCTTGGACACCAACCTGGAGCAGGTTCACTTTCGCGACGTGCAATGGCCCCGCAAAGGCAGGCGACAAGTCCTATGGGATGAATTTCCACGTGCTGGATGGTGGCCAGATTACGAAAAGGTTGCGGAAAATTATCGTCAGTTGGTGCTCAATTATGAGGCCAAACGGGATTTCAACGCGGCAGAAGACTTCCATATCGGCGAAATGGAGATGCGCCGGAAAAAGAAAGGGGAATATGCAATAAAAAGGGCAAAATCAACCGAGCGCCAATGGATGGCAAGGATATGGCGAGGCTTGAGAGTCGTGTGCGAATGGTTAAACGGGTATGCGGCTTACCGGCTCTTAAGCAAATACGGTACAAGTTATTGGCGAGGATTATTGGTACTGTTTGTCTGGATCGCTCTGTTCTCCGGCGCCTTCCTTTACACTGGTTTTGCACCGAGCAAAGAAAATTTTGAAATAAGCAGAGCACGTGGAGGTGCCGATCCGATCCGCGTTATCGAGTACAACATCCGTCCAGACGCCACACACCATCCTGTGTCCTTTGGACAATGGATGTCCGATTACGGAAAATCGGTTTTACTCACGCTCTCGATTCTGACATTTCAGAAGGAGCGGTTCTACGAACCGGCTAACGAGCTGTCCCAGCTCGTGCTATATAGCGCCGTGCTTGTTCTCCCGGCGCAAACGGCCTTGATCCTTTTTGCCATACGGCGGCGGTACAAACGGTAGATAAAGCGGATTTGAAAGCGACTGGCCCATGGCGTGATAGGCACCCGGTTAGGCAGCATTTTGGGCATATTGAAATCCGAACATATCGAGAGACACCGCGAGCCACTTGGGCTGGTGGAAGACGCCACATGCTTCACCGGAACCATCAACATCTGCCTCAGCATTGGCATACTCATAGACCAATTCAAACGCTTCGGCAGCAGTGGGAACGATGACGATAGTCTGTCGTGGATCGAGTCGCAGTGCCTTCGTCTGAACCCGCCATTCGCGCTCCCACGTGTAGTCGATATTCCTACCGGGATCGTAGGGACAGAACCGATATAGGAGGTCCCGCGGGTACATTTCCTGCGCGGCCGGATGATCGTAGATCACTGGACGGCCGCCTTGAGCGAAGAGCCAAGCTTTGCTCACCGCTACCCCGTACGGCTCGTATCGCGGGCGCAAGTGCTCTTCGTGCGCAATTGAGTTAAGAGAGAAGACCGAGTTGAACTCCTGAATTGGTGCCTCAGTAAAGCAGACCGTGTCAATGCCATAGGTCCACTTCGAAGATCCCTTAAGAGCCCCTTCAATGAGTATTCGGCCTAAAACATGCCAAGCAGTTTGTGCCGTGTTGATTCGGTGACCTCGCAGCTCATGCCAGTTCGGTGGCGCTCCTCGCGTGAAGTGGAAAAGAAGGTCGCCTATGTCCCGCCGGACAAGACGAATGCGCCTCGCCAACTCATTAGACAAATCAGGGGTGGGCTGCGTTGTCATTTGTGATGCCTAATGCTCAAAGTAACCGGCCTGCGTGGTGTTTTGCGTAGGTCAGGTTAACTGCCGAGTTAAGGCGCAGTGGGCACATTGGTAATAGCACGATGCAAGTACTCCGGATGCTGACGCGAAACTAACGAATGGTTGTTACCGTCAATTAGCCATCCTATAACTGGCTCAATATCGGCCCATAAAGGTGGCTCACTCGGGCCGCCAAATGACTTGGTGAAATAGCTTGTTCGGCCCTCAACGACTTGGATGGTCGCAATGCCATGCGCCTTAGCAAATTCCAGAGCACCGGATTGAAACCCTGAGGTCGAAAAGATCATTCCCTTCTGCGCTCCGATCGACTGAAGCTTGCTGTGAAGGCTCTGGACAATTTCACGTTTCACCGAATTTTTGTAGTGCTTACATTCAACAAATACGAGAAATTCCGCACCGAGCGCCCCGAAGCGAACTGTGACATCTATTTCATACTCGCCGTCATGCCCTTCAACGACCTCTCGGTGTTGAGACTGGTAGCCATGCAGGTTTAGTCCTAGACCATCAAGAATCGCCTTTACCTCAAGCTCAAATTGCTCGGGGGTAAGGTGAATCGGCGGATATCGGTCGAGACACAGCATGCTGTGCCTTAATGTGGAACTAACCAGCAACCGAAAGCAGGCAAAACCCGCTGTAAGGCGTCCGGGTTGAGCGCAGCGTTATGCATAGATACCTGAATGGGCATGAGCAATGTACGCCAAGGGCCTTGAAAGCAACTTATCTCGGTTATCAGATATGCTGGAAATTGCTTGATAAGCTGCGCCAGCAAAAGACAGTGCTGCACTTGCATAAGCTAGATGATTGCCGGTGTCAGTTGTATACCATGCTAGTCCTGCCCCAAAAAGCGGGCTTATGGAACCAAAACTAATCCTTTTCCAGGTCGGTTTCATCGCATCTACGATTTCGTCAATCTCTAGCCGACATTGCCCAATAAAGTCTTCTGTAAGGGTAATCTGATCCTCAGCATTCTTAAGGACTGCAACTTGTGCGCAATGAGCTTCGATCTTGCGACGAAGTGCAGGAAGAAGGTGTCCGTGGCACTCCTTAAACCGAACAAGTTGATCAGGCGTTACGCTCTCGTTAGGAGTCGGTAGAAGCTCACGCAGAACTACCTGCCTAGCCTTGTCATGATGAATGGCATTGTCCCTTCTGTACGAGTGGTTGAGGTAGCCAAAGATCGAGGAATACATCGATAGGTTTGTTACTGGAGCCGCATTTACCTCAGGTACTGCGCCAAGGCATGATGCAAGATATGCCATGAAGATATTTGCGATTCTCGTATCAATGTCATACCAAAACAAATTAACCCTTTCGGCGAGACCCTGTTCCATTAAGAATTCCGGAATATTCCCCAGCTTCTCCATATGGATGCGTGTTCTTGGCTTAATAAGCTTCAAATCACCCGACTGCTTGGCAGCAAGCACTTTGGCTTTTCTCTCAATCAAGCCAATAAAGCACTGTTCGAATTGCTTGATTCGATAAAGGTAATGGGTAGGGAATATCTGCTCAACGAGTCCTCCCTCAACGAGTTCCCTCATGAATGGACTGAGTTGATCTGGACGATCGATATATTCCATCGGGACAATAGACGACAACTTGTCCCAATAGAGCAATGACTTTACGGTCCAGTCTATGTTGGGGAGGGAAATGTATGGGAAATATAGCGCGTTATCTCTCATGCTGAGGTGGTCAGTTCGGTACATGGATTCAAGACCTGCCCCCATTGTCGCTACCTAAACGTATAGTTTTCCTCGCAAGGAAATGCTGATACAAACTCTGATATAGCACCTGGCCAATCTCCAGTTTTCCAGATTTGCAGTGCCGACGCGACTGCATTGTTGTTAACACTCGGGACACCACGAGAACGCGCGAGAGAAAGTGCTTCTTTCAACTTTACAAGCGCCTGTTCTGCCTGATGATGGTCAGACGATCGGTATTTTGCCACTGCTTGGTGAACGAGCGCGCACACCTCGGAGCTTTTTGGGTTAGCCTCTCCGCTCGTAGTGGAATCCACAAGAGTATTTCCATTTACTTGTGGTTTTGCATCTACATTTGGCTTGTCAGCAGGCCAAAACCGCGATAATACGGAATAAACATCCTGCACAAACTCTTTCCAGCCAGACCAGTTGGCCCCGATTATGATTGCGATCGCAATAACGACAGATCTGAGCTTTTTATAAGGGATTAAACGAAGCTTAGAAACCGCACCGTTAAACGCTGCTGCAAGGTTACGACAAAGCACAACCAAAATGATGGCTTAACTAGTCGATCGGAAATTCTGCGCCCCCAACAACTTTGTCAATGCCAGGATTATAGTATCGTGCTCGCTTCAGCCTCTCACCTCGGTATTCGATACGTTCTTGAACCCACTCGCCATTTTTTGTTTCGGCTGTGACTATCATTTTCTTGTTGTTTCGTCTTGCCTTTTCTTGATAGGTCGCATAATCCCTTAAGAACTCCTGTGGAGTAATCATACTTGACACTTCCTCTCCTGAGCCTGCGCCGATATCGACAGGGTCTTGCAAGAATACCCACATATATTGAACAGTCGACGGAATTTTCAATGTCTGGTCCTGACCAGCGAGACAAGATGCAGCAAGAGTGAAAGCAAGAAAAGCCACAAGAATGACTTTGTATTTCATCTTTTGTCTCCCATGGTCATTGGTGAAAGGTCTAACGTGTATTGGCCGACCGAAGTGCCGACTTACAAGGCAACATTCTGCTTGCCGGGTGCAGAATGTTCAATCCAGCTGACATGTTGAGTCTCCCTGGCCTATTAATTGTTAGGCAAACCAGACTCTGACCGGCCCAGCGAACGGGCTAGAGCTGCCTCACATGATCGCCCCTATCGTACCCGCTCGGTTAACTCCAGTGCCGCTCGCTTCTGTGACCGTCTGCTGATAGCGTCCGGCAAAGCCGCCTTGTTATTCGTATAGATACGCAGTGCTCGCCGTCCTCGTGATAGTGCGACGTAGAAGCTGCTGTCGTTGGTCGTTAAGGTCTTCGTGTTCAGATCGGCAATGACGCGCTCCACTGTGGCGCCTTGAGCCGAGTGAATTGTTGAAGCGTAGCCGTAATCAACATGGAGCGCCCGAGAAGCGTCTATCGTCACCGTACGACCATTCTGTAGCCGTACCGCGATCAAGTTGCGGTCTATCCCTACGATCTCACCGTAATCGCGGTTAGCATAGCCGGTAGTTCCTTTAGTGAATTGGATCTTATCGCCTACAGCCAAGCGCATAGATTCTTCACGGTAGACTGAAAAATTCGACTGCCTCCAAGGGTTCCACGAAACGATGTTTCCATCGGCTCGACGAAGCTCGACGGTATTGTCTGCCGGGTTGACGCTGACAACGGTGAACCGCTCACCTTTTTTGATGCCTGGGTAATTGCGCTCGGCTTCAACGACCTGTCCGACTCGGTAATGATCCACCTGCGCCGCTTGCGCTGTGGTCAAATCGACACGACGTAAAGCTCGAAATTCCTGCCCGTCTAAGCCAAGCTCGGCTCTAACGTAATCGTTAATCCATTGGCGAGCGTCATTGGTTCCTGAAACGATCATCGTCGACTTGCGTTCTTCAGGGCTCAGCGCCGCATAGCCAGTCGCTATCTCCCGATATCGGGCATGATCGTCTTTCACTTCGCGGATATTGCCGGCAATTTTCTTTAGAGCCTCATGGACGTTGCCCTCGGCCGTCAGCGTAACGGCATCACGATAGAGCGTATTTTTCTGCCGTTGGATCTCCGACATCTCGACGAACCGCATGCCGACTTCCTTAAGCTGCTGAAACGGCCTACCCGCCTCAACGGCTTTCAACTGCCGTTCGTCACCGATCAGCGCAACGCGGGCGCCGGTAGATTCGATCTCCCGGAGAACAAAGCGCATATCCCGCGCCGAGACCATGGACGATTCATCGAGCAGTACAAGCGTATTCGCGTTGACGCCTCGATCTTTTGTGGCGAGGAATTTCGCGATGGTCATGCTCTCGATACCGACGTCTCGAAGCTCATTTGCAGCCCTGCCGCTCGGACCCAACCCCATGACCTTGAATCCCGATCTTTCGGCCACCGATTTCAATTCCGCGAGCATCGTCGTTTTGCCGGTGCCCGCCCTGCCCTGAATGCCAACGACACGGTCTTTACTTGTCGCTATGAGGCGCACAGCGGCTTTCTGCCCATCGTTCAGTCGGGTGTTCGATAAGTGCGCTTCTACAGCCTCCAGAGAGGCCATGCCGCGAGTAAATGTGTTTCGCCCGACGGCGTTAATGCGAAGGATATCCTGCTCCCGGAATAGTCCCTCGTGCGTCGTAAATTCGTGATCCCGCTGGAATAGCCGTCGATTAGAAATGGCTTCCGCGATGGCGGCGTTCACCTCGCCAAGCGTCGCTTGACCTACGGCCCGCTCCAAAGAATGACGGCGCAGTGCGTGGATATCGAAGACGGCCTCACGTTCGGCCAAGTGCTTAATGGCAAACTCGACGGCCTCTCTCGCCGGAGCCTCTACAGGGGCGCGGTTAACGGCTCTAGGCCGCGCATCGAGGGCAACGCCTAACGATCGTGCTTTCTCCCGCCATACAGCGCGAAGAACGCCTCGATCTACGTCTTTCTTTTTCACCCTCGTCGCTTTGGTTGCTGTCTTTTTGAGTTCGGCGCTCGCATTCGCCCGGTTTAGTCCTCGTTCGGCGAGCGCCCGCTCGATATCAGCCGATCGCGTGGAAAACGCCTTAAGCTGCGCGTCGGTATAGCCGGCCAACTCGAACCGGCCGTCTCCATGCGTGCGGCGGATCTCATAGCCGAGGCCCTGGAGCTCTCTGGCCAGTTCTGAGCGGTACATCGCGCCAAGCTGCATTTTGAGCTCATAGAGCCATTTGTTCTGAGTCGCCCGCCATGCGCCGTCCGAGCGCTGTGTCGCGTTGATGACGATATTGTGCGTATGAAGCTGGGGGTCGACATTCCGGCTCAAGGCGTGGGTAAAACTGGCAATGATCAGGTTTCCCGTTGTCTCGCCGTTCCTGGCCTTGGCCATGGTTTCGGCGTACTCCAGGGTACGCCGGACTGCCCGGGCATGTGCATCGATCACGCGGGTGTCACCGGAGACCAGCGCTTGAAGTGAAACGCTTTTCGGTGCCGAAAACGTCAGATCCGATCCGCCTCGACGTTGGCCCTCTCTGGCCGCGATCTTCGAGCCATCCGGAAGCTCGCCCTTAAGGACGGCTTGGAACTGTTCGTGCGAAACTTCGCCGTGAAGGTTCAACGCCGCGGCCCCTGCGCCGCTCCAATACGATACCGCGGCGTGTTCTGAATCGCGGGTGTAATAATCATCCTTCTCTTCGTAATAGCTGGCGGCTTGACCGCCTGCGCTGACGTTGGCGATTGAAAGCATCGTTAACTCTCCATAAATGCCTTATTCCGAACGGGATAAGCGTAGGGCTCCAGCGTCACAAGACTGATCGGATAGTCACCCGCAAAACACAGATAGCCTGCCAAGTTCGGCAGCGAGTGAATATCGCTGGGTAAAACCAGCCGCTCTCGGACATGACGCTGCGACACCTGCCGATTGATGCCGTCACTCGAATGCGTTCTGGATCGTTCAGTTCGGATGTATTCGCGCTCGCCGATACCCTTGGAGAATTCTTCTGCCGTCGCAGGATCGGTCGTCGGGATATTCATCAAATAACTACTTCGAAAACAGCTTCGAAGCGTTTGGGATTTCTCTTTGCCGTATATATCGTCAAGCTGCGCTGTGGACTGGACACCGCACAAGAATCGCGCACCGTGCTTGCGGCCTTTGGTCAGTCCGTCCTCTAAGGAGCTTAGCCGCTCCATGGATGCTAACTCGTCACAGCAGAACCACAATGGCCTCGGCTTGCCGTGAATCGGCATCGAAAGCGTCGAGCTCACTAAGATATCGAACCAGGTCGAAATAAGCGGCCTTAACGCATCGACCATGTTCTCGCGCCAGGTAATGTAGAGATTACCGGTGTCCTGCTCCAGCCAATCACGCAGCGAAAACTCGCCGTCGCGCAGGTGTTTGTGAGAGCTGAGATACTTGGTGAGAATGAACCGGGTTGAACTGAGCGCCTTATTCGCTCCTTCATCGAACAGCCCAATCGCCAGCGTGTTTTCGAGATACGCCCCCAGCGCTTCTATCTCCAGCGAACAGAGATAATGGATCAGCGTATCGGTGCTTTTGTGGCCGTCTTCCCGAAGTTTCAGGATCGTCTCTTGGAACAGGAACTGAGCGTAGCCATGCCATTCCTGATCGTTTGCGCCCCGCGCATCCGGAATCACGGATCTCGCATAGCGCTCGGCATCGTACGTTTCGCGGATCTCGTTAAAGATGCTCCAACCCGGAAAACGCCGGTCGAACGGGTTCATGATCACATCGTTGCGCCGGCCGAAGAGAGAGAAGTATTCTCCATTTGGATCGACAACGATGGCTCGGTCTCCACGGTCCAATGCCCTGGCTAGGACCTCTTTGATCGCCGTCGACTTACCCGCGCCCGTGGTGCCACCGATCAAGAAATGCAGCGGTTCCAATTCTGGCGGAATAGGAACTCCGGCGATGGTGAGTTGCTGAACCGGCGTCATGTAGTGCTTGAGCACATTCACCGGCTCGGTCGAAAACTGTTGCAGCCGGCGAAGAGACAGCATTTTGTTTCGGAACGTGTTGGCATCCGCCGCCCGCGCGAGTACCGATTTATCCGCGATGCTTGCGCCTCGGACATGCGAGCGGCCTTTTCGATGCGGATTCTCGAAGAGGTAGACCAGCCACAGCAGGAAAGCCGCACCGACGGCACTGATCGTGAGACTGCTGTACGTAATCGGCATTACGCTCGGCGCGGTAAACGCCTGCGGTAGGGTGGCCTTGAGTACCGGACCGTAGGGTTTCACCAAGTGAAAGTCGTTGATGATCCGGTTGCACCAGATAAAAAAGCCGAGGATCGGCGCCAAAAAAAGCCAAACGCCGAATAATTCGAGCTTGCGCTTCCACATGGTTAGATCCCTTTTACACGATGATCCCCGTAGAGCTTCTTGACTTGGTTGGCGATGTCGCCGCGCACCCCGACGTCATTTTTGAACAGCGCTCTGAAATACAACAGGACTTCGAGGAAAAACGCCCGCTGTTCGTCGGGTGTCACGGGATCGCCGGCCGGCACGCCGTTTTCAAGCTGCCGTTGTAACAGCGCCGTGAGTTCATCGAGGCGATCACTGGATCGGGCAACATGGTCGTCGTACAGGCCGCGCTCAATGTAGCCAGCGGCCACGGCCGAGAGACTGACGTTGAGCTCGACGGCTTTCCGCCGAAGATCGGCCGCGAGCTTGTTATCGAGCGATAGGGTAATTCTGCCAGTCGTTTTCATATGTCCTTCTACGTCAACGCTTTCAAGGATTTACGCACCCTTTGCATAACGCGCTAACCCCCTATGCATACTGAAAAACAGTTGCGCGTTCATGAACTTAGGTATCTGCAAAGCAGATGCGTCCGGTGTGGGGACTTCGGGGGCGATTTTGCCCCCGTCTTCAAGGGTTTTGGGGTGCGCGAGGGGTTTCCCCTCGCTCATTACAGCTTAATGTGAGCTGTAACACAACATATATACAGCAAATATCCAACGGATTTAGACTATTATTCGTCACGACTACGATAGGATCATGACGTGAGTTCAACAGATGATAAGCAGAGCTTGGCCGATCAGCTTCGCAAGTTGGCTGCGGGCGATCAGCACCGCTCTGAAAGCGCCCGTTTACGGGACGTGTTTGACGACATCGAAGCCGCTTTGAATGCAGGCGTGTCCCGTCGTGCGATTCTCGAAACCCTGCACAAAAACGGGTTCACGATGAATCTGCGGACGTTTGATACGGCGCTGTACCGGATCAGGCGTGAGCGCTCGAAGCAACAGCGAAGCGCGGCACCCGAGCCAAGCCCCGGTGAAACCGAGACAGCACGGCCGGATGATCTGACTGGATTGGACAAAAAGCAGCGGCGGGAGAAACTCGCCGATCAGTTCATTAAGCCCGAAACCACGAACCCGCTGTTAAAGCGGCTCAACAAGAAGGATGACAAGGAATGAAGATCGCGGTGATCAACTTTAGCGGCAATGTCGGCAAATCAACGGTAGCCCGTCACCTCCTGGCCCCGCGCATGAATGGCGCGCCCGTGATCCCGGTGGAATCGATCAACTCCGATGGCACCGAGGACGAAACGATCCGCGGCCGGCAGTTTGGCGAACTCCAGGAAGCGTTACTGTTGATGGAGGACGCCGTGGTGGACATCGGCGCGTCGAACGTCGAGGACTTTGTGGGCTTGATGAAGCAATACAAAGGCAGTCACGAAGACTTCGATTATTTCGTGGTGCCGACAGTCCCCAAGAATAAGCAGCAACGTGACACGATCAGCACGATCGATGCCCTCGCCGAGATCGGCATTCCAGCAAAAAAGATCCGGCTCGTGTTCAATATGGTCGAGCTCGACGAGAATCCGGAGCGTGTTTTTTCCGGCCTGATCGAGTACCACGCGGCAGCGAAGACTTTCACCCTACGCCGTGATGCGGTGATCCACACCAACGATATTTACGCCAAGATCAAGAATGCTGAACAAGGCATCACGGACATTCTCAACGATCCGACCGACTACAAGGAGAAAATCAAAGCGGCCACCGATCCCGAGGAGAAACTTCACTATGCCCAAATGGTCGGCATTAAGCGCCTGGCGGCGGGTGTCGTCGAAGAGCTTGACGCCGTTTTTAAGACGCTGCTGAAATAGGCCGCGATATGGCCAGCACGGCGCAAGAAGCGTTAATTGCTGAATTGCTCGGCGATGTCGGCAAGCTGCACGATGAGGTCAAAGCCCTGCGCGAAAACCTGCCGGCCGTCGTCGCGGATCTGACTGAGCGGACGACGGCCATACACACGGCGATCGCCGGCCTAGGTGATGACGCTGTGCAGGCTATGGTCATGGCGCACGTTGAAAACGCGGCGGAGAAGATCGCCTCTCAGGCGTTGCGCGATGCGGCGGCGACGGTGCTCACAACAACGCTCCAGCCTTCAATTAACCGTTTGGAGTCGGGCGCTTTTGCGGTCTACAAAGCGGCCAAAGCGATGCAGCGCAGCGCCCGCGAGCAAGTGGCTATCCTTGTGGGGGTCAGTCTATTAGCCGGCGCGGTGGGAGGGGCTGCGGCCACAGCGATGGCCACCTACCTAAAAGATCCGGTAACCCACGCGCGAGCGCCGATCATAGAACACAGGTAAACCATGGCGAAAAAGCCAAGGATGAACAGGGAGAACGTTGTCCCATTTCGGTCGGGAACGGCGGGCCGCACACGGCCGCCGCTGAAGGGTCCACGCCGGGTCTGGCCCACGCGCACCGATGTGATTGGGGCGGTCGCGCCGCTCGCGCGGGCGGGGCGGATGACCTTAACCGGCGCTCGCGCTATCGCTTGGGTCCTCTCTCTGCCGTATCACGCGGTCATGCTCGTATACGTTGGCATCCTCTGGGTAATCGAGTTCTTCCGCGCGATGGTCTTCGTTACGGTGTCCTTGATGCTCGGCTGGCTGTTGATCCAAATAGTCCGCGATTATCTGGCGAGCACATAAACTGAAACCGACACTTGCCACCAGTATTTCACGGCAAAATGTCGCCCAATGCCCCTCTTCATACGCGGACGAGTCTACCCTTGAATTAGAGTGGTCCCCGTGGAATGATTACCTATGAACCACGTTGAACCACTCCGATAGGAGAGGGTGAATTATGACCATCGAAGCCTTTACTGTCCGCACTGACGGCGAGACCGTCAAACGCCTCGACCGGCTCGCCGCGCAGCTCGACCGCTCGCGCAATTACTTGGTGAACCAGGCGATCCAGGAATATCTGGAGCTGCATGCCTGGCAGATCCAAAAGATTGAGGCCGGCATTGCCGCCGCCGATCGCGGCGATGTAATTCCGCATGAGGACGTGATGTCCGAAATGGACGCCTTGATTGAAGAAAAAATCAGAGCGTTCGAAGACCGTTCGTGAAAATCATCTGGACCGGCCCCGCCCGCCAAGACTTGCGGGACATTTACCTTTATATCGCCCAAGATAATCCCTACGCAGCGCGTAAGCTCCAGAACGAAATCCGGCAACGCGTTGCGCTTCTTCAAGACAATCCCGGACTCGGCCGCGCCGGCCGAGTCACCGGGACGCGGGAACTGGTTATGGGCGATTCCCCCTACATTCTGCCTTACCGTGTACGTCAGGACTGCATCGAAATCTTGGCTGTCTACCACGGTGCTCGGAAATGGCCGGAGGAATTCCGAGAATAGTTCCGTTTAATCCCGTAGCTAGGATGGGAATCGAAAAATAAGAATTGAACTCATGCTTTCCGATTGGGGAATACATGCCGCAACTCAATGAAGCCGATACCTGCCGACAGTACATCACACCGAAACTACAAACTGCGGGTTGGGATACCCATCCGTATGGACTCGGGGAGCAACGGACGTTTACAGATGGCCGCATCATTGTCACTGGCGGTAAGGTGCGACGCGGGGAGAAGAAACGGGCCGATTACCTACTTTACTGCCGGCGCGATTTTCCTATCGCGGTCGTCGAGGCTAAGGGAGAAGGCGAACCGGCAACGACCGGCGTGCAGCAGGCACGGGATTATGCGGAAATCCTGGGCCTCAAGTTCGCCTATGCCACCAACGGCCATCACATCATCGAAATTGATTATCTGACCGGACGGGAAAGCGAGGTCGAGCGGTTCCCTACCCCAGAAGAGCTTTGGCACCGCCTTACGGTCTCCAACGATCTTAAGGAAACGGCCGCTAAACACTGGTTGGAACCGTTTAACTTAGTGTCCGGCAAACTCCCTCGGTATTACCAACATATCGCCATCAATCGGGTAATTGAGTCCATCTTGCTCGGACAGCGGCGGGTATTGGTGACGATGGCGACGGGTACCGGAAAAACTTTTGTCGCCTTTCAAATTTGCTGGAAGCTTTGGAACAGCCGCTGGAATAGAACCGGACAATATCGTCGCCCAAAGATCCTCTATCTGGCCGACCGGAACATTCTGGTCGATGATCCGATGTCGAAGATGTTCGCGCCCTTCGGGGACGCCCGGTACAAGATCAGTTCCGGCGATGTCAGCCAAGGCCGAGATATGTACTTCGGCATCTATCAGGCACTCTCCAGTTCGGCCAATGATGTTTTCAAGGAATATCCGCGCGATTTCTTCGACCTCATCATTGTGGATGAATGCCACCGCGGTAGCAGCCGCGAAGATAGCAGTTGGCGGGTAATCCTCAAGTACTTTGCCCCCGCCGTTCAGTTGGGTATGACCGCTACCCCGCTGCGCGATGAAAGCCGGGATACCTATCTCTACTTTGGCAATCCGGTTTACACCTACTCACTTCGCCAAGGCATCGAGGATGGCTTTCTCGCGCCATATCGTATCCATCGTGTCATCACCGACGTGGATGCCGCTGGCTGGCGGCCATCAAAGGGCGAACTAGACCGATACGGCCGCCCTATCCCGGATGATGAGTACCAAACCAAGGATTTCGAGCGAGTGGTTGCGCTACGAGCCCGAACCAAGGCCATCGCCAAACACTTGACCGATTTCTTAAAAGGCACCGATCGCTTTGCCAAAACCCTGGTGTTTTGTGTCGATCAAGAGCACGCTGCCGAAATGCGGCATGAGCTTGGAAATCTGAACGCTGACTTGAGGAAGACCTACCCGGATTATGTGTGCCGGGTCACCTCCGATGAGGGCGCTATAGGCGCGGGCCATTTGTCCCGCTTTCAAGATGTGGACTTGCCGACGCCGACGATCCTCACCACTTCGCAACTGCTCACAACCGGCGTAGACGCCGAAATGGTCAAAAACGTGGTGCTTGCCCGCGTCGTCGGTTCTCTTGCCGAATTCAAGCAAATCATCGGGCGTGGTACGCGGCTCAACGTAGATTATGGCAAGGAGTATTTCAATATTCTCGATTTCACCGGCACGGCAACCCGGCATTTCGCCGATCCAGATTTTGATGGTGAACCGGAGCATATCGAAGAAGTTGAGATCAACGATGAAGGGCAAACGATCGATCCGTGGCCGGAGCCCGAACCAGACCCGAATCCAAACCCAGATCCAGACCCACAACCGCCCAATCCAGGACCGGGACCAGGCCCATCCCCTATACCTCGCAAGTTCTACGTGGATGGTGGCCAGATCGAAGTCATCGGCCATTTGGTTTATGACCTAGACGCGGACGGTAAAAAACTACAGGTGGTGAAATACACCGAATACTCGGGCCGGCTCTTGCGCTCCATGTATCCCTCGCCCGGTGAGTTCCAAACGGCATGGGCGAATCAGGATACCCGGATTGAAACGTTGCGCGAGTTGACCGAACGCGGGATCAGCTTCGAAGAACTCGCCGCCGCCAGCGGCCAAACGGACGCCGATCCGTTTGACCTGCTGTGCCATTTGGCCTGGAATGCCCCTCTGCTGACTCGTCGCGAACGGGCGGAACAGACCCAGCGGAAACACCCTGATCTGTTTACTCAGTATGGAGATACGGCGCGGGAAATCCTCGCCCTTCTGCTCGACAAGTACATTGAGCACGGCGTGATCCAGTTCCATCACCTTTCCGAGCTTATGAAAACGCCGCCCTTCGATCGCTTTGGACTGCCTGCTGAAATCGCCAATCGACACTTCGGCGGCATTCAGCCGATGCGGCAGGCGATTACGCAATTGCAAGCGGCGCTCTACCAATAATGACACTAAGATCGCATGACACGAACATCGAAAGCGAAACAATCCCGTAAAGCCAAACAACCTCAGACCACTGCACAGCAGCTTTCTTCCCTCATCAAATCGGCCCGTGACACCCTGCGCAAAGATAAGGGCCTGAATGGTGACGTGGATCGTCTGCCCCTGCTTACCTGGGTGATGTTCCTCAAGTTTTTGGACGACTTGGAAATACAGCACGAGGAAGAAGCGGCAATGGATGGCATACCTTACCATCCGATCATCGAACCCCCATACCGCTGGCGCGATTGGGCGGCGCCCGCAAATGGAATCAGCGGTCAGGATTTGCTGGACTTTATCAACCAGGATACGGCGACCATTCCCCACGCCGAAGGCGTCTCGATTAAAGCGGGCTTGTTCAAATACCTTCGTGGGCTGGCTGATCAGGGAGAAAAAGGCAGTCAGCGCGAAGTGATCGCCAACGTCTTCAGGGGCGTTCAGAACCGCATGGAAAGCGGCAGCCTGCTCCGGGAAATCATTAACAAGATCAATGGAATTCATTTCAATTCCAGCGAGGAAATCCATACCCTTTCGCACCTCTATGAATCGATGCTGCGGGAGATGCGCGATGCAGCGGGTGACTCCGGCGAGTTCTACACGCCGCGCCCGGTAGTCCGCTTCATGGTAGCGGTCGTCGATCCCAAGCTTGGGGAAACCATACTTGATCCGGCCTGCGGCACCGGCGGATTCCTAGTCGAAACGTATGACCATCTCGCAGCACAAGTGAAGGGAACTGAAGACCGCCACCGGCTGCAACGTGAAACCCTATACGGCCAGGAAGCCAAACCCTTGCCCTACATGCTGGCGCAAATGAACTTGCTCTTGCACGGTTTGGAAGCTCCACGGATTGATTATGGAAATACCTTGGTCGGAAAGAAGATTACCGAAATCGGCGACCGCGAGCGGGTAGACGTCATCCTCACTAATCCCCCGTTCGGCGGCGAGGAAGAGCGCGGCATCCTAGGCAATTTCCCTCCCGACAAGCAGACGGCGGAGACAGCGTTGCTGTTTCTCCAGTACATCATGCGCAAGCTGAAACGCCCTGGCCACGGCAGCGAGCACGGCAGCCGCGCGGCCGTGGTCATCCCGAACGGGACGCTATTCGGTGACGGCATTTGCGCCCGTATCAAGGAAGAACTCTTGCATGGCTTCAACCTGCATACCATCGTGCGCTTGCCTCAAGGCGTGTTCGCGCCCTACACCGATATCCCGGCGAACTTGATCTTTTTCGACCGGCAAGGGCCGACACGGGACATCTGGTTTTACGAACTACCCCTGCCGGAAGGCCGCAAGAAGTACAGCAAGACCGCCCCCCTCCAATTCGAGGAGTTCGCCGACTGTCTCGCTTGGTGGAACAATCGGGAGGAAAACGCCCAGGCTTGGCGAATCGATTTCGCCAAGCTGTATAGCGATGCAAAGGCCAAGGCAGAACCGCTTTGGAAGCAAGCTGAACAGGAAAGCCAAGCGGCAGCAGAGCTAGGTAAGAAGATTCGTGAAATCGACCTGCAGCTAAACGGCTTGACCGATCCCGAACGCAAGCCGGCGCTTCAGGAAGAACAAAAAGACTTCAAGGCTCGCCAACGCCAGCACGAGGATGCTGCTAAAGCTGCGCAGCGCGAAGGCGATGCAATCTACTGGCCCATCTACAATCTGGACCTCAAGAATCCGCACAGTAAGGAAGCGCTGGAGCACATACCGCCGAATGAATTGGTCGGGGCCATGCTCGCCAAGGAACAGGAGGTGATGCGACTGCTGTCCGAAATCGAAGCCCTGATAAGTGAGGCGTAAAGATGGGCAGATGGCCGAAAGTGGTGTTGGGTAAAGTGCTACAACGCTCAGATGAAACCGCTATGCTCAAGCCGGAACAGGACTATTACGAGATCACAATAAGGCTATGGGGCAAAGGCGTTGTTGCCCGTGGTAAGGTTCGAGGAAGCGATGTTGTAACTCCACGCCGTTTTGTTCGAGCTAATCAGCTCGTGCTATCGAAAATTGATGCTCGCCACGGAGCAATTGGCCTTATACCAACCGAACTGGATGGAGCCATCGTCAGTAATGATTTTCCATCTTTCGAGATCGATAAGAATTTTATTGAACCGGCATTCCTTGGTTGGCTGGTACGATCCGCACAATTTGTTGATCTTTGCAAAGCCTCCAGCGAGGGCACAACAAACCGTGTACGGATCAAGGAAGATCGTTTCCTAAATCAGAAAATTGCATTTCCATCTCTCTCCGAACAGCAAGCCATCGTTGCCTGTTTGGATGCCGTTGCCGAGAAAGCGCGGCAGGTGGAGGTTAAGCTGAATGAAATTGAGCTAGACGCCGAACGGTTGCTGGCTATCCGCTTCCGCGAAGCCGTCGAGGGCGCGGAGTGGCGCACAATGGCTGACCTTGCGCCACTAGTGAGGCGCGAGGTGAACATTGACCCCGAAGCCAATTACACCGAACTAGGAATTCGAAGTTTCTATAAAGGTACTTTTCATCGACGCACCATGTCGGGTGCAGAATACACTTGGCAGAATTTGTATTGGGTTGAGCGTGGAGACCTAATATTCAGCAATATCATGGCTTGGGAGCAAGCCATTGCAGTCGCCGCTGACAGAGATCATAACTGTGTTGGTAATCATCGGATGCTAACTTGCGCGGTGAACCCAGAAATTAGTACGCCAGGATTCCTTTGGTATTACTTCACAACAGCCGATGGCTTTGCAAAGATCCTAAGTGCATCACCTGGAACAGCTGCCCGAAACAAAACGCTTAAAGCCGATGCACTTATGGCCATTCACGTACCGGTTCCCAAACTCGCCAAACAACAAGCCTTTGATAAACTGCACGCTAAAATCGCCGAGATTAAGGCCAGACATCAAGAAACAAGGGAATTTCTCAAAGCTCTACTACCGTCTATGCTCGAACAAATTTTCGACTAACCCATAGGAAAACATGATTCGAGTTTTCTTCTCGTATTCTAACGCTGACGACGACGACTGCAACGAACTCGAAAAGCACTTAAAGACTCTAGAACATCAAAACCTTATTGAATCGTGGCACAACCGACGCATTACCACAGGCGACGAGCGGCCGAATCGGATTGACGAAGAATTGCGCCGCGCTGACATAATACTTTTTCTGATAAGTGTTGACTTCATTAGTTCAAAGCATTGTTACGAGCGGGAAATGGAAGAGGCGTTAATTCGTCACGAGAATGGTGAAGCCGCAGTAATTCCAATTATTCTCCGCCCCTGCAACTGGAAAGATTTACCCTTTGGCAAACTTCAAGCAGCCACAAAGGACGGTAAACCAGTTTCGCACTACCCTAGTAAGGATGATGCTTTTCTAGAAATTACCCAGAGTATCAAAGCAGTAGCAAAGGAGCTTTATAAACGAAGGCATACACCGTCTAAATTGAGTTCAATAGCACCATATTCAACCAATCGCATTGGAATATCAAAACTAAGCCAAGAAAACTCAGGTCTACTGCCACTACGGAGGTCAGATATTTTCTTAAATAAGCTGAAACGCTATTCTTGGTCGTTAGTTGTAATAGTCGTACTGGCAATAGTCATAATTGCTCGCACCACAGTTCGACCAGAGTTGACCCAGAGCCCACTGGAAACGGCACCCACATACGCTCAATCTGAACTCCAACGAGCAGTTTCACAAGCGTTCTTGGACGAGATTAATAAATCGAAATCTACCGCTAACAAAGTAAACGATTCGCTTACCAATGAGACATCGAAGCTGGCCTCAAAAAACGCGCCACAAAAAATCACGACTGACCCTCGTAACTGGGAACAAAGAGAGTGTGACTGGGATTTTTCTGGTCAGACAAGCTTCGTTAGCCAAGGAAAACCAAAAGATTGTGAATTAATTTATAATTTTTCAATCCAAACGCCTTATAAAATATCCGTCGATGCTACGCTGAAAGATGGTGCATACAAAGCCGCCATTATTTTTAATGTCGTAGGTTCATCTTTTTACCAATTCGAAATAGAAGCAAATTTTATAGATAAAACTGGAATAGTGAGACTATGGGATAGTAATAATTGGCAAGGAGGACATAGCCTATACGTAAAGAACGTAGACTTACCATCCAGCAAAACTATTTCGCTATCAGTGGAGGTTCATGACCAAGAAACAGTTTTCTACATTAATAATCACAAGGTATTCACTTATCAATGCCAGATAATATTTGATTCTAAGATAGGCCTACGTAGCGCTTGGACAAGAACAGAATTTAGAAACTTTTCGATTGCGAAAATTCAAAGGTAGAAAAACCTATGATACGGGTATTCTTGTCTTACTCACATGTTGATGAAAAACACCGCGACGAACTCGCAAAGCACCTGATGAGCCTGAAGCGGCAAGGGCTTATTGAGTCGTGGCACGACCGGCGTATTGCCCCCGGTGAAGAATGGGCAAATCGAATTGATGAAGAGTTACGTCGCGCAGATATCATCCTTTTGCTGGTAAGTATTGATTTCATCAATTCCGAGTATTGTTATGAGCTCGAAATGAAAGAGGCACTAGCTCGTCATGAACGAGGTGAAGCCATAGTTATCCCGATAATTCTCCGTCCTTGTCATTGGACCGGACTACCCTTCGGCAAGCTACAAGCAGCCACCAGAGACGGTAAGCCCGTCGAGAAGTATCCAACCTTAGATGATGCATTCCTTGAAATCACCAAAGGAATTGAAGCCGTAGCGAAGCGACTCTCCGCCCAAACTTATGGATCGAGCAGAGCGTCTTCAATCAGTTCAGCGATATCTAGAAATCTTGGAACATCTCAAGCCATATCCCAAAGACCAGAACTACCCCACTCAAGTAATCTTGCGATACCAAAAACTTTTACCGACCATGATAAGGATACTTTTGTTACCGAAGCTTTCAGTTACATCACCAATCTTTTTGAAGGCTCGCTTGAAGAACTTCAAAAACGCAACCCAGAGATAACCACTCGTTTTGAAAGAATAAATTCCCGCTCATTTGAAGCCGCAATTTATCGTAATGGAAGCCAAGTTTCTAAATGCGGTATTTGGCTTGGTAGTTTATTCGGATTATCAAGAGGCTCGTCTTCAATAGCTTTTAGCTATTCCGGCGTTGGACAAGGAAATTCTTTCAACGAAAACATGAGCGTAGAGGACAACGGCAATATGCTTGGATTGCGCCCCATGGGCATGGGCCGCTTTCAGGGGGATGAGAATAAGCTACTCACCAATAACGGCGCCGCAGAATATTACTGGTCCTTGTTCTTTGAACCGGTGCAGCGCCGATAATGCCCGCTGATCCTTTCACTATTCGCATCTTCTTCCCGACGGCGATCCGGAAGGCGTGCGGATCATCGACCGCATGAACTGGACCAGGCTCGGGTCATCTTCCCGCGCAGGGGGTGGACCGTTACGAGATATAGGCGAATACACAAACTGCTACAGTTACAGATTCCAGCATAGGTCAGGCTATAGCGGTAGAGAAAAAGTGGGGTTCAGCTTTGCCGACTATTCGGATATTCCGTATTTCTCGCAGAATCGCCAGAGCTGAACTGCGTTAGCCAGGAAGACGATACAACAGACCATCACCAACAAATCCAACCCTACTTGGAAGTAGGCCAAGACGGGAGCCACGATAGCAAAGTGTCTGGCATTTGGCAGTTCTCCCGGGGTAAGCAGCCAACCGATTAGTAGGAAAAACAGCGCGCCAACGGTCGATACGACCATTCGCCACTGATAGCCCCTATATTCATTAAGAATAGGGTCGCAAGATCGGCTATTTAGCTCGGCAGTCCAGAATACGACGTTTATGAGTTTTTCAATCATATAGTGAAAGTTCCTATCAAGCATCAACCTTGACAAATTTTTCTTTGAGCCTTTTTACCGTTGATTCCCCCCAATCGCGCGGGCTCTTTATAACTACTCGACCACCGCTTCCGATGCGTTGACCAAGCTCTGCAAGAGCATGTGCATGGCGATCAGGCCAACCGTTTTCTATAGCTAATTTCTTAATTTCATCGTAGACAAGATGTTCGCCTTCGGCTTTAAGTGCTTTAAAAAGCTCTTTAGCCCGTGCCTCATCAAAGGGATGGGCTAAACCAGTAGAAATATTGACTACTTTGCTTAGCGTATTAATAGCTTCTCTCAAGAGTCCCGACATATTATTTTTCCCATAACTTATTAAGAAAAACCCGGCGAAAGCCGGGTTGTTTGTTCTTGGGGAACCTCTGAATAAATCGCCATGTTAAGCTTGCTCCATCCAACGGGAGTGGAGAGTCGATGAAACAAACCAGCTTTGCGTCGTTGGCGTTCGAAGCCAAGAAGAAACAGACCCGCCGGGAGAAGTTTTTGGCCGAGATGGAACGGGCGATTCCTTGGGACGCGCTGTTGGCGGTGATCGAGCCGCACTATCCCCAAGCCGGACGTCGGGGGCGTCAGCCGATGCCGTTGTCGGCGATGCTGCGCATCTACTTTATGCAGCAATGGTATGCCCTGTCCGATCCGGGCATGGAAGACGCTTTGTACGAAATCGAGTCGATGCGGCGGTTCGCCGGGCTGGAACTGGTGGAGGATGCCCTGCCGGATGAAACGACGATCCTCAATTTCCGGCGCTTGCTGGAGCGGCATGAGTTGACTGCCAAGTTGATGAATACCATTAACGATGTCCTTGAGCAAAAAGGTCTGCTGCTCAAGGGCGGCACGATGGTGGACGCCACGATCATTCACGCGGCTTCCTCGACCAAGAACAAGGACAAGTCGCGCGATCCGGAAATGCATCAAACCAAGAAGGGCAACCAGTGGTACTTTGGTATGAAGGTGCATGTGGGGGCGGACATCAACAGCGCTCTGGTGCACACCGTCTCGGTGACGCCAGCCCATGCGTCGGATATCAGCCAATTGCCCGACCTGTTGCGAGAAGACGACCGGGCGGTGCTGGGCGATGCCGGCTACGTCAACAATACCTTTAAGCGCGCAGCGCGCAAGGCCGGTGTGTTGTGGGGCGTGGCGCTGAAAGCGCGACCCAAGCGCCAGCTTTCGATCGGGCAGAAACGGCGCAATCGTAAGCTGTCCTCGGTCCGCAGCCGCGTGGAGCATATCTTCCGCGTGATGAAGCGCCAGTTTGGCTACGTTAAAGTGCGCTATCGGGGGATCGCGAAGAACGCTGCCCAAGTGTTCACGCTGATCGGACTGACTAATCTCTATCTGAAGAGGCATGCGCTGATGAGTTAACGGGGGAAGTCCGCCCGCTGTTCGCCCAAAGCGGCGAATTCGGTCGAAAGGACCGGAAAAAACAGTGGGAAACTCGGATTGATTGCACGTTTGCATGAGTTTCTTCCATCAAGCCAGATTCTCGTCGCCCAATTCAGTTTTATTCAGAGGTTCCTTGGTTACTGCTCGTGAACCGGCGCTTGCGAAGATCCTTTTACAAGGTCAATTGCGGCTCGGCAATCTTGCTTGTTATGGTAGCCTTCGCCGGAATCGGCGATACGCTTATTATTCGCGGCGAACAGAGCCCACCGCCATTGAAAATTCCTGTCTTTATACATGACGTATTTCATAGATGAAATTCCTTACAAAGAAGATGTATAGAATTCAGGCAGGTATCCCATCTACCTGAACTGTTGCTTTGCTTAGCCCGGCGGCGGATACGGATCGTTCCCGTAGGAGTTCTTCTCACGGATTTGCCCGTTCTCGCCGTGGATCACGAGTTCCGATCCCTGGTTCTGCGCGATTTCCCGACCACGCTTAATGGCTTCCGCTTGGGTTGGATGCACCGAAGTCACCCGCGAATTGCCGGCCCCTCGGACTGCCCAATCATCACCATGGGGTACAACATGCTGGTTGCGTTTTCCACTCATAAGTTACACTCACAAAAATTGAGCGACATGCTCATTGACTTAGGCGGATGTTTTTTCAGATCCGGACAATTACATGAATTATGTCCGGATTTATTGATTGCTCCGCCTTACATGTCAGGATGTTTTCGGGAAAAAAATTGGAACACCAAAACGAATCGACTTCTTTCGACAGAGTTGTCGAGGCTATAGAAAAACTAACAGACCTTGACTGGACACGCTTGCGCAAGATAGCCGGATCGTTCCTTTATGGAACCGGCTTTGGAGATGCGGACGAGCTTGTTAATGAGACAATATCTCGAACTCTCGCTGGAAAACGAAAATGGCCGCCCAATGTTGAGTTCATAACGTTTTTTGCAAATGCGATGAAAAGCATTGCTGACGGAGATCGTAATCTTGTTTACAAAGATGAAGAGGTCTCGGCTTCGGACTTACCTGGCCATGATTTTGATACAGACTCAAATCCAATGGAGCATTTTGGCAGTGACGCCTTATCTCCCGAAACAATTCTTATAACCGAGGAAGTCAAAAGACTTGCTGAGGAAGACCTTAAGATAATCGAGGATCATTTTAAGGGTAACGAAGTAGTCGAGTGGATCCTCATGGGGATCGAGGATGAGCTAGCAGCATCCGAGATTATAGAAATGTCTGGTATGACCAGAACACAATATGAGAGTGCACGAAAAAGCCTATTGCGTGGATTGGATAGGCTCTTTCCTGGCAGGAGAAAGAAATGGGCGGCATAAAGCGGGATGCTACTGATAAACTTAAAGTCTTGCGTGCAGCAGTGGCTGACGAGATTTTGTCAATGTCTGATGATGAAATCTTGAGTGATGCCAAGAACGCGGGAATCGATCCTAAAGAAGTCGGCTCGTCAATGCGAACCAAGGCTCTTGATATTATTGCAAACGCACGAAAGCAAAGATTAAAGGATGCCCGCAAACGCCTTGATATAGCAAAAACCGTATCGACAGTTAAACGTCCAGCAGTCGATATTGAAATCGAAGAGAAAAAGAGACGGATATTGGCTCTTTTTGCATCTCCAAATTCAAGACTTTCGCTTGCCTTCCGGAATGGTGAGCGACAATCCGAGTCCGATTGGGAAAGTTTGTGGGATGATCTTATTGAAATGGGCTTAATAAAGGATGAGCAATCAGAGGATTGATCTATCAAAGTTAACAAAGCCTGAAAGGTTACTTTGGAGTTATGGCATAACAAGCCCAGCAGAGATAGATTTAGAGGTTATTGCCCTTGATCTCGGAGCCACAGTTCGTTATCTGAAGCTGGATGGATGTGATGCGAGAATCGTTGGAAACGATTCCGCCGCTATTATCTCTATCAATTCTAGTACTCATCCAGCAAGGCAGCGTTTTTCTCTCGCACATGAGATTGGTCATTGGTTTGAGGATAGGGGCAAAGGTGTTCTTCCCTGTTCAGCGGAAGACATAGGACCGCAAAATGCTCAAGCTAAATCAAAGGAGGCATTGGCTAACTCCTTTGCCTCCCAATTGATCCTGCCAAGCTATCTGTTCACGCCAAGAGCTGCAGGATACTCCCCAAACCTCGATACTGCCTCAAATCTTGCCAGCGAGTTTAATGCAAGCCTCACTGCGACAGCGATCAAGTTAGCTGGAATTTCCCTAGTGCCAACTATGGCTGTTTGCCATAGCCAAATCAAACGTGAATGGTTTTTCAGAAATGATGCATTTTCGCCGGATATGTGGCCTCTTCGTGAACTACATCATGATACGGAAGCTTTCGAGTTGCTGTTTAAAGCATCTTCTGGCAAGACCAGGATAAAGCACGAGTCTGCTACTCGCTGGCTAAACGGCCCCGGTGTCTCTCTTATGCAAGTCAAAGCTCAATCTGTAAAATTGCCAGACGGTACAGTACTTAGTCTATTCTTCATTGCATAAAAGTGTTGGATCATCGACAACTATAAGTTCACTTATTGGCATTCGGTTCACAATCTCGCATCCATCTCGGATAGCTTGTTCAAAGTCAACCGGATAATCTCGACAAACGTTTGGCCTTTGCCCATGAATCGTGCAGGTGTATTTCTCTTGATTCGGGCGTTTTCGAAGAAACGGACATCGCTTAAATGATTTATCCTCGGGGTGTACCCATATGTCATAGACTGCCGTTCGTCCACTGCCAAAGAGATGGTAACAGTAATCCTTGGCCTTCTGTGGTAGGCGGAGATATTCCTTCCGGCCGATTGAGCCTAATCCATTGGCGTACTGAATGCAGCACTTCCCGCACCCTGTGCATAGATCGCCCATGCTGTCCACGTTTAAGCTTACTCTTTGTTAAAAGTCGCACTATATACTTAAAAACCGCCTTCCGGCTCTCCCTTTGGCATTCTTGGGCGCTTCCTGCTTTCCTTACCCTGGCCTGATTGTAAGCGTCCGCTTCTGCTTTCAATTACCCACAATTCTGCTGGTCACTTTTTAAATAACCGACCACCCCTGGTGGTCCAATCCGGGACCGCGATTTACCAATGATCCTGTATGAGGATTTCAACACGGGAGAGACAATCGTGATGAATATAACTACCCGCTGTCGTTTTCAGAAGGCGACTGCACGAAATATCAGGAGTCGGCTGCATTCGCAGCTTGCAGCGCGGCGTATAGGGCGGTCTTGCCGACCTTGAGGCGCGCTGCAGCCTCGCGGACGTTCAGCCCGTTGGCGATGTGCTCCCGCGCCCGCTGCAACTTGTCGGCGGAGACGACCGGCTTGCGCCCGCCCTTTCGTCCGCGTGCGGCGGCGGCGGCCAACCCAGCCTTGGTGCGCTCGCGGATCAGGTCGCGCTCGAACTGGCCCAGCGCGCCGAACACGTGGAAGATGAGCCGCCCGCCCGGCGTGGTGGTGTCTATGCTTTCGGTCAGTGACTGGAAGCCGACGCCACGCGCTTCCAGCGCGCCTATTGTCTCGATCAGGTGCGGCAGGGAACGCCCGAGCCGATCCAGTCGCCAGACAACCAGCACGTCGCCGTCGCGCAGATAGGCCAGCGCGGCAGCCAAGCCGGGCCGGTCAGCCTTCGCCCCGGACACCATGTCCTCGAACACCCGTTCGCAGCCCGCCTTGCGTAGCGCGTCCCTCTGTAAGGCGGTGTCCTGTTCCGCCGTTGATACCCGCGCATAGCCGATCAGTGCCATTGCTTGCCCTTTGTCCGTTATTCCGTCCGCCTATCATAATGTCCGACAACTCATTAAACAAGTACGTTGCCGGACATTGTCCGGCATGACCGACTAATGATCCTTTGACGGACAAGGTGGCATCGTGCACGGGAGTTCTGAACAATTCCGGCCACTCGCGGCAGCTCGTGCATAGGACGGCTGACACGGCTCGTTCAGAAGTCCGCTGCACATAGAACGGCCAGCCCAATGAACTGGTGCAGTCGCCTTCTGAAAACGACATGTAAATTGGCCAGCGGTTTTTTGGCTACTTCAATTGGCCTTGCGCCTCTCCGAAACGCCTTTATACCTTACTTTATTTATTTGTTTTGTATTTAGTTTGTTTGTTTCTTTGTTTATTTATATAATATAAGCGCCTGGTCCGTCACCCAAGGAGCCTTCTCATGCGCCCAGCCGAATTTGCCCCTGAAGAGATCATTGCCGCCGGCGAGTCCTTACAAGCCCTAGGTCGCAACGTCACCGGTTTTGCCCTGCGCCAGCGGGTCGGTGGCGGTAATCCGAATCGGTTGAAACAGGTCTGGGACGAGCACCTGGCCAAGCAGGCCGTCACTCAGGCCGAGCCGGTCGCCGAGCTCCCCGTCGAGGTCGCCGAGGAACTGGCCGCTGTCACCAAAGCCCTGAACGAACGCCTGGCCGCCCTGGCCGTCGAGCTGAACGACAAGGCCGTTAAGGCCTCCGAAAGGCGGGTGACCGATGTGGTTCGAGCCGCGGGCGAGCAACGCGAGCAGGCCGAGCGCGAGCTGGCGGACGCGGCGCAGACCGTCGATGATCTCGAGGCGAAGCTCGATGAAACGAAAGCCGAGGTTTCCGACCTGGCCCAGCGCCTCGCCGAATCGCAGGCTCAGACCCACGCGCAGGCCGTGGAGATCGCCCAGCTCCGGGAACGTCTGGCAGCCGCCGAGAAGGCGGCGCGAGACGCCAGCGACCAGCACGACGCGGAACTCAGACGACTGACGACGGCGTTGGAGGTTGAGCGCTCCGCTCGGGCCGAGGCGGAAACCGAAACTAGGCGGCAAACAGAACACGCGATCCGGGCCAGCGCTGAACGGGATGCGGCGAGTGCCGAAGTCGAACGGCTCCGCGCCGCGCTGACGGTAGAACAGGAGGCCCATGGTCAAGCCCTGCGGCAGATGGAGCGCTTGACCGCCGACTTGGAAATCTGCCGGCGCGATCATAAAGCCTTGCAGGCTAACGTGGATGAGCTCGGCCGAAAAAAGGAGGAAGCCAAACAAGAGTATAAACGACAGTTTCAACGGTTTAACGCGCAGATCGAGACGGCAAAGGAGAAACAGGCTGCGGCCGAACAACGCATTGGCCAATTAGAGGTTGAAAACGGTCGGTTAACCGAGCGGTTAGCGGTGGAGCAGGACCGCATTAAGGAGCTAGTCTCCCAAGTGGAGCGTTTGCAACACGAGTGGGTCGGGATGGCCAAGACCCGCGAAAAAACCAGGACCAAAACACAGGATTAGGCGAACGGCGCGAGGTGATTCTTATGCACTGGACCAAACCGAGCTTCACGCCCGTGACCCTCATCCATCTGCGTTGGCATCGGGACACTCGCTATTACCTGGTGTTCTTGGCCAGGGACCTCTTTGGAAACTGGTTGATTACGCGGGTATGGGGTCGCCAAGGCTCCCCCCTGGGCGGGGTTAAGCGGGATCTCTGCGGGTCTTTCGTGGACGGCTACAACGACCTGAAAACGATTGCGGCGCGGCGCAAGGCCCATAAGTACGATAGCTTTAGTGTCGCAACCTGGCCTACAGCGTCCGGGCCTACCTGTAGCAAACAGCAATCGAAGCGGCCAGGGACTGCAATCAGCGCGATTTCTGGACCGGATTAACTTGCAACTAACGGGGTTCAAATTATTAGACCCGTCTGCGGCATTCCATCCCGCCATTGAGCATTTATTGCGGGAACCGGCTGGTCATTATGTCATTGGAACCTGTCAATCGGCCGCTGCGTGCCCTGAACGGATACCTGGGCGGGCAGAGTGAACTTCCGGTATTCGGCCAAGTGCGGGCATTCTTCACTGAGCTACAGAGCGGCCTGTCGCTACCTCAATGCGTCGACTAGGTCACCGCGCAAATTCTCGAGAAGAACATCATTCGGATCGTCCACGTTCAATGTTGCCGCAGCTGCACTCGACAGAATCACCGTACCGAAATATGGCTTTGGTAGCCTCAATTGGATCCGCTCCAAGGAGAACGGACGCTTGCCAGCTAGCAGCGTACTTGCTTCTCGCACGTCTCGATCACCTTTGAAGACGACCTTCGCAGTAATACCCTTCTCAACCTGTAAGGCAGTCATATGAAGCGAATCAACGACGGCCGAGAGTCCAGAGCTACCTTGGAACTGTGCTGCCCAGGCTAGTACATCTACGATGTGCGGCGTGATGACTACCTCGAAATCGGTCGCTTCTGATAACCGGTTCATGAGGGGTTGCAGGCTGCGTGGAGGATCTCGGACCTCCAGGCCCGCGCCGAAGACAGTAGCTCGGAAGGAGCTCTGGCGAAACTCAATGCGCTCAAAGGAAAGCTCGACCCCGAACGGATCTGTGACCGTCTCGGTGTACTCGACCCGTTCGACATAGCGCCCCTCCAGCAGATCATCACGGACCCTGTCAATGACAAACCCGTGCGAGACATCGCTACCGAATGGCCTGGCTTTGAGTCGATTCGCCAACGTCCTCATGGAGATGGGCCATTGTGCCCGTAACCATCTATACCGCCGCGCCATCCCTGCCCCCTTCGACTACCTCGTCCACGCCCTTGGCTTCTTCAAGTAAGTTGATAAGCACTTGGCGGGCTGTCAACTCAAGCAGGGCTAACAACTTGGCTTTTTCCATGTCGCTGACGTGGACGATCGTTTTTCGATGCGACCCTTTGTGCGCCCGAAAAGCCCCCTGAACCGCATACTTGAAACCCGTTCCTCTCTTGCGATCCTGGAAGCCAGCGTCGAATTGGATGATGTCCGGTGGATTACCTTCGGACTCCGATCGCCAAGAAATCGCCGTGATGTAGAAGCCTCGAGCCGTCAGATCCTTGTACTCTTGCGACTGCACTAGGTTCTGACCGCTCATATGCATGCTGTGCACGACCGCTGCGAACATTTCCGCCCCAGCTGCAACTTCGTCGTCTTCTTCCAAGTCAAGCGCCTCATCTTCTTCACCATCTTCAGAAAGATGGGACGAAACCTTCAGGCTCATAACGTTGCGAAGGCGGAATTTGGGCAACGAGGAAATGAGCCTGGTGAAGAACTTGGAACGTAGCTCGGGCGTCGCAAGGCCCGTCAGTTCAACTCTTTCCTCATCGATGGTCTCCTTCCTTCGACGTTCCACGTTCTCCTTCAATGCCGCGACGATTTTCTTCGCCTTGTCCGTTGCTGGCAGTCTCACGACAGTCTGACCATCCTGTACTAGGAATTCGATATCCGCCTCCTGTCGTTCGCGCTGCAAAAGCCTAGTTCTGGAGCGATTGAATTCGTCGTACACGACGTTTACAACGAAGCCGTCGTTCGCGGCTGGTCGGTAAACAACATGCTCCTTCCCGGTGACGGCAGCTGCGTACTCGGCAGCTGCCATCTTTAATTCTTCAACGGGCATTGAAGTGTTAAGCCGCACGAACGTTGTTTTTTCCCGTCGGTGACCAGGATCCCGCTTTTGAACAATCGCCGCAACATCGTGAAACCCATGAGGTAACATCGACAGATAGTCCGCCAGGTCTTCTCTGTCGTCTTCCGGGGAACAAAAGATGCCTCGATCTCTGGCGAATTCGCGTAGCACGGACTCCGTCAACCGCTGCTTTCCGGAGATCAGGAGGTCGTAGATGTCATTGTCGCTGGCACTCAGGTAATCAAGAAACTCGTTCATCCCCAAGTCCCTAAATCGATATTGGAGTAGGTCGTTTTGATGTGGGACATTGGTTCGTAGCGAATTGCGTTCACATAGTCCCCAAGGTCGGTCGACGCATTTCCCCCGACCAAGCCTTCGATGTACTGCAACTGAGCCTTCTGAAACATCGGCGAAGAGATCGGTGAGGCCATGAGCGTCTTAATCACAACAGACGTCTGGTCATCTAAAAGCTCATACTTACGGAGCATGTCAATGAGATACATGAACTCATCTGTCGTCTCTCCGGAACGGGAATAGAAGACGATGATGCCCCGTCTTGCGCTGCCCTTGGGGTCGTGGTGCTCAAGGATGATAATAGGGGACGTGAGGGTTTCGAGCGTCGCGGCCTTCGCTTTTCGCACCTGAAGGTTGGCTCGCCTTACAAGTTGAGGGTGAAAGTAGAAACAATATTCATGGCTTGGAACTTCGGGACTTTTCTTGCCTCTCATCCGCTGAATTTCATCACGAATATTATCTAGCCAGAAGATTTCCTTTGGACCTAGCACGAAGAGGCGGCTGCCCCTCGGCAACTGCAAGGATTCTGGCGGAATGTGAATGAGGTTTTTTTGGAAGTCTGCCTCGTACTCACCGTCATGGTTGTAGATGAAAAGCAAACCGTTGACGGAGAACGTGACATTCTCGTGGGTGTGCAGACTACGCCACGTCTCGCTCATCTCTGCGCACGCCACCTGCTTAGCTAGGCTCTCGACAGCAGCCTTCACGGCTGCCTGCTTGATGGTACCCTTGGCATAGCTTTTCAAGTCGCAATGCACGTACGTCTGCCGCACGGCATACGGTTCTTCATAGTAGTAGACAACATCACATGGATGGTCTTCTGCCTTGTGCCGCTCCGGATCCTCACATGGCCAATCGTGATTCACTGGCCCTAACTTATTCCAGAAGAACTCGCTGAACAACTCGCTCGCCATAATCTCCGCCTGCTCGGCGGTGTTTCCGGTCTCGGCCAACTCTTCCTCCTAGTCTGGTGATAGCAAAGCGCCTGCATGCTTACAAAAGCATAAGCATAACCATGACATGAGGCTAGTTATCTTCTCGTTGGATGGAGCAACCTCCGAAGGAAAAGTGATTCGTGCGTAACATTTTCGGCTCCACATACTGACTGCGAGCAAGAAGGAGCCGTCGGCAACAGCGTGTGATTAATCCTTATGGATAACCGGTTTGCGTATGACTAACTAACGACGGCAATGGATCAGTTCCGGATTTTTGACTGCTTGTGCCTTTACCAGGACGAATCACGGAATCTCCTTATCAGAATTGCCCAATCCTTGAAAGTCAGCGTTTTTGCCGACATCCCTAAACGCCGTGCTGCTTCCGGCAGCGTCAGCTTTTCGTCCGACACCAATTTTACGGCCTGTTCTCTAAATTCTGCTGTGAACGACTGTCTTGGTAACTTTGCCATTTCGTACCTCTATCAACCACTGGCATCCACTGAAGCCCCAGGATCTCTCGATCGGGGAGATTTGGGAAATATTGGGCGTGTGATTTGTTCTTTTCGCCTCGGAATCAAACTCCCGTGGCGTTTTTTAGTTTTTAGGTATTTTTAATGACTTCTAATTCGGGACATCTTTTTTAGATAATTCTGACGTCGAGGCCAGTCATCCATGCAAAATTCAAGCGCAAAATGACGACCTGATACACTGGGTAATTAAGGCAATGCTGACTGAAAAAGTTAGTATTACTGAAGGGTAACAGTACCTATCTGCGAAATAGGTACTGTTAGTTTTCCAAAAGCAAATGTGTAGAGCTGTTGGAGATATCTATGATAACTCTCTTAAGGGATGTTATGGCTAGTGGCGGCGTGTCCGGCCTCATCGCTGTGCTGAGCCTCTTTGTGGCAATCCTGGCTTTAACCATGAAACTCAAGTAGCACGGTAATCTTTGATCCTTTCTGCGGCCCTGGTGGATTTCGGGGGATCAAAGGCAGAAGCGCTTGTCCGAAAAGACAGGCGCTTTTTATGGTCCGGTTGTATCTTTATCGGTCTTGTCTTTTAGCGAAAACTACATATAGTTTAAAAAATATTCTACGAGCACCATTAGTGGTATATTCGTAATCTGGTGGTGACTCTCCATCTGAGGACACGAATATGACTGACTCAGTCATCTGGACCTCTCCGTCCGGAGAAACGTTTACTTTTGGTATCTACAACTACAAGGGAGTCTGGAACAATGTGGCCGGGATTTACATGTTCTGTCGTAAAAACCAGCCTCAGAACTCTTGGGTGCCCCTCTATATTGGCCAAACCGATAGCTTTCAAGCCAGATTAAGCAATCACGAACAATGGTTAGCTGCTTTCCTTAAAGGGGCAAATGCTGTCCTAGCGGCAGTGATTACAAGGAAGGACAGTCGAGATCGGATTGAGCGTGATTTGATCCAGCAGTTTCAGCCTCCACTGAATCAACAGCTAAAAACCTCTTCTCTGAAGGATTTTTTTCCGTATACGCACCGTACTAGCTACCGCTAAAAAACATCAAACCCAGCTGGTAAGCGGGGGAAGATGCTTTTATTCGTCCGATTCGTTTTCTGCTTCGAAGAGGGCGGGCAGGTTGCGCGCCCCATGGACCACCCGGATGATCTCGAGGAACTCTTCGGTGACGCGGTAGATGAGCAGGTACTTCTCAAAGTGCTTGAGGGGCCACAGACGGATATCCATGAGCCTGGAATGGCCGAAATTGCAAAATGGCGCCATTTCTGGCATCTCCACCAGCAGGGAACAGGTGTGTCGGATGGATTCACGGAACGCTTGGGAGGCGCTCGGATGGTCTAACGCGATGTAGGCGACGATGGATGCAATGTCCTCCTCAGCCTTCTTGCTGAAGACGATGGTTTTCTTTTTCATTCCTGTTGTTTACTTTTTACTGGCGATCTTTTCATCGATCCGCCTCCAAAACGTGTCCCACTCGGGAGAATCGAGCGTCATGCCTCGCCCGGACGCCAGTCCTTCCAGGACCATCTCTTCCAGGCGCTTTTCGGCCTGGCGCTTCTGTTCCGCGCGGATGAGTGCCTGAATAAAGTCGCTCGGCGTGCTGTAGTGCTCTTTTTCCACCTGCTCCTTGACGAATCGCTTGAGGGGCTCTGGCAGGGAAATGTGCATGGTGCTTGTAGCCATAAACATAAGCCTTAGTTGATTAGCCTGGTACTACAATTTTTGACAAAAATTGTCTCACCTCCACTCTATCACGGGCTGCAAGGCCGTCAAGATCAACAAGGGGTGTGCTCACGAAACGGAAAAAATCGTACGCTAGAGCTCTGAGGCGTCCAGCAAGGCCATGATAATGGGGCAAGATACCGCGCCTGTATTTTGGGAACAGCTTTCGACCAAATTGGACAGTGCTTTTTCTATGGTGCGCAATCCTTCGATCCGTTCTCGAATCGAGGCAAGTTTTTTCAGGGCAATATCCCTCGCCTCCCGACAGTGTTGCCCATCCTCAAGACTCAACAATTCCGCGAGTTCATTCAGTGAAAACCCGAGCATCTGGCCCTGCTTGATAAAGCGCACACGCTGGGCGTCACGTTCGGTATAACGCCGAACACCCTTGAGCGGCCTATCGGGTTCCGCTAGCAGGCCGCGCCGTTGATAAAAACGGATGGTCTCGACGTTCACCCCAGCCTTTTTCGCCAACCTGCCAATCGTGAAGCTTTCGGGTGTCATGGGGCTTGCCTCCGTACCTAGGTACGGAGTTTATAGTACGCTCCTCGAAATAACACGGGCTACTGCCATGAACCAGAAACAAGCCCTAACGGCTGGCGTTCTTGCCGGGATAGGAGCGAGCTTGTGCTGCGTCGCGCCCTTGATCTTGCTGAGCCTTGGGCTTGGCGGGGCATGGGTGGCCAGTCTCACTGCTTTCGAGCCGCTACGCCCGATCTTTCTCCTGCTCGCGCTGTTTTTTGTCGGATGGGCCTTCCGCAAGCTCTATATCGTTCCGCAAACCTGCGAACCTGGAAAGCTCTGCGCGGAAGATGGAACCATCCATAAACAGCGCTTCATCTTCTGGGCGGTGACAATTCCCTTGCTCGGCCTGCTGGCCTTCCCGTGGTTCGCTCCGTTGTTTTACTGAGTGAGAACATCTATGAATACCCGAGTTCTTCCGTTCTTTGTGGCGCTAACACTCATGGCAGGTGCTGTCGTGGCTGCACCCCGAACCGTCGCCCTCAATGTGCAGAACATGACGTGCGCGGTATGTCCGCTCACCGTCAAGAAAGCGCTTGAACAGGTTTCCGGAGTGCAGCAGGTCACGGTGGATTACGCGAGTAAAACCGCAACTGTGCACTTTGATGATGCCGCCGCGTCGGTCGACAAATTGACCGAGGCGACCCAGGCGGCCGGTTATCCCTCTACTGTCAAGGCCGGGAAATGAACGACGTGATCTTGGAATCGATCATCGTCTGCCCGCATTGCGGCCACGCCGAGACGGAAACCATGCCGACCGATGCTTGCCAATTCTTTTATGATTGCAAAGGCTGCGGTGCCGTGCTGAAGCCGAATCCTGGAGACTGCTGCGTCTTCTGCTCCTATGGCTCGGTCAAATGTCCTCCCATTCAGCAGCACAAATCCTGTTGTGCCAGCCGTTGACCTTGCTTATCCCCTGCTGACATCAATCATGTCCCGCCTGATCTTCCCCGATGTGAAGGAATAACTCGATAGTGTCAAGCTGAACTATACCCTAACCTGGCGTCAGACCATCCCGTGCGAAACCGTCAGAATAGAGCGGCGTTTGCAATTTCTTGACGGATGCCGCCAAGGGCCATAGATTTCTGCCTGACACTTCCGGTTCGGGAGGCATCTTGCAGGGGCATCGCATCGGTTACGTCCGCGTCAGCAGCTTCGACCAGAACCCGGAACGGCAGCTCGAACACGTCCAGGTGCACAAAGTGTTCACCGACAAGGCGTCGGGCAAGGACACTCAGCGCCCGCAGCTCGATGCGCTGCTGACGTTCGTGCGCGAGGGCGACACGGTGGTGGTGCACAGCATGGACCGCTTGGCCCGCAATCTGGACGACCTGCGGCACATCGTGCAGAAGCTCACCAAGCGCGGCGTACGGATCGAGTTCGTCAAGGAGAACTTGACCTTCACCGGCGAGGACTCGCCGATGGCAAACCTGATGCTCTGGAAGCTCGGCAGCTACCCGCGCCAGAACGGCCTGGCCGTGGCCTTGCGCGAGCTGGGGCGCATCGAGCGCACGCTGTTTGCGCTCGACTGGATGCAGAACGTCGAGCTGCGCCGCCGCGTGCAGATTGGCTTGAACAAGGGCGAGGCCAAGAACGCGCTGGCGCGCGCCGTGTTCCTGAACCGACTCGGCGAAATCCGCGACCGCAGCTTCGAGAACCAGCGCTACCGCGCCAGCGGCCTCAATCTGGTGGTGGCGGCGATCGTCCTGTGGAACACGGTCTACCTGGAGCGGGCAGTCCAGGCGCTGCGCGACTCGGGCAAGAACATCGACGAGAGGCTGCTGCCGCATCTTTCTCCGCTGGGCTGGGAGCACATCAACCTGACCGGCGACTACATATGGCGGCAGAATAAGCAGGTTGAGCAAGGCAAGTTCCGACCGCTACGAGTGCCCGGCGAGGCTTAGCGTACGATTTTTTCCGTTTCGTGAGCTGACCCCAACAAGGTGTCTAGGTGGCGATTAGCTTGGCTAGGCGTCATAGAGGCCGCCTCAGAATTCGGCAAAAATCGTATGTTAGCGGCGCTGAGTAATAAGATAATCAATAATTTGCGATCAGTGCCGTAAGGCTCGTTGTATGGTCATGTCATGAGTTAATAATGTTCTTTTGAATCAATTAACTACGTCATCTTGATGTGCTCTGATTTCCGTTTTCTGAAAGGATCCCTAAAACCTTGGAAGCGGTTATTTCTACCCTTTTTCCTGAAAAGCTTAAGAGGCGTTTCCAGTTTCTTTGTCGCTTTTTCCCTTGACGCGCACACGCGCCCGGCTGAGCGGTTGCCAGGGCCGTTAGGCCCTGGTGAGCGCGATTTGTCCGGGTCTTAGCGCCCGAAGGGTTGCCGGCTTGGCCGGCAAGGTGGACAACGCGTTTAGCGCTGTCCAGCCGCTTAGACCAAGGGTGGGATACCGTTGTGAGATGGTTGTGAGGCTGTGCCGAACTCATTATTCCTTGTACTGTTAATTGGAATTGAATAAGTAGAGCCACTTAACGACAAAGTGGTAGACACTTAACTTCAAAGCTCCCACTGCCTTAAACCAATTACCGACATTTATCTTAAGCGTCTATCTTTGTTGCTTCGCTTCACCGACACTTATTTTCAGACAGGCTCCGCCAAGGAGCGATTCAAGCATCGAAATCAGGGGTAAGCAGTCTGATCGACGGCCGGTTAGCCCACGTCGGCCACGCTTCGAAAGGCAATTTCGCCTGATCAGGGAACATCAGGCGAAACGGAGCCGAGCCAGGGATGGCTGGCGATGGAAAAGAGATACAGGGCAAAGGTTATGAGGGCGGACCGCGGCCTTTGAGACTCGCCCGAATACCGGCGAAAAACTCGGCGGCGGAGGTCATGTCCTTTTTTCGGTCGCCGGCGATATTGATCTGGGGTTTAGGGCCATGCTGCGCGTTCATCACCATCCGGATATGGCCTTGGGCTTTCCGCTGGGCCTTTTCCATCCTTTTATCGCGGCGTTCCTTGGCCTTCCTGCGTTCGTGCTCAAGCCACTGGCCGAGGCCAAAGACCGCAAACAAGTGGCGAGATACGGTCCGAATGGCCGCGATGCCTTTATAAGCGCAGTCATCGATGCGTTGCGCGATAGGGTGCACGGTAATGATGCCGGCGGCTTTGAGATCGTGCACCGCCCGTTCTGCCCGGCGTTCGCCGAGACCGGAAATCTCCGCCAGGAATTCCATCGTCAGGCCTTGAAATGATCCATCAGGCTGTGGAATGCCGACACGGAGGGTGACCAGCTCGGTGTAATGGAGGATGCAACCGAGCAGGGCGATACACGCCTCGCGCCGCTCGCTCCGCTGTTGTCGATCGGATTCGTTGACCGCGTTGAGGCCGGGGAGGATTTTTTGAGGGGAAACGTAGTACTCGCGGATCCGCGCGATGAGCCGCCGCAGCACGCCTGGCCTATTGGTATGGTTTTCCGGAGGCGCGAACCAGCGGGGATGGGCCGGATCATGGCCACACCTATTCCCGTCGCGCATCATAGCGCTATAATGAGACCTGTCATCTCATCCTTATGCGGTTAATCGGGTGAATGATTCCCGGCCGGCGAGTGTTGGCGCACTCGCCGGCCTTCCATTTCTTTAGCCCATCAAGCCGCGCTCCATCGTCGCAGCAGGCAAGTTTTCGAAACGTCTTTCGCGGTGATTGCCATTCTTTACTCCCCCATAAGCGTAAAGTTTTGTTTGGCGGTCGGGTTCACAAACCGCCCTCCGTTCGCGAGTACTCCTACCGAGATATCTTGATCGGCTTCCGTTTCGGCCCGCGTGAACTCGAGGACAATGTCCTTGGCGCACCAATCACTCACTTCGCCGAGGGCCTCCAGCTCACCCATCGCTTCCCGTAAGCGTTGGCGGAATTCCCGAATGTTCTTGCTTTCAGAGCCGCAGAGTTCGAGCAGACCGTCAATGCCGACTTGGTGTCTAACCCCCGGTGGATGTGACCGGACGAAACAATGGATCCACTTGGCCAAGTCTGAACGCAATGCGCTTCGGGTCTGCCATACCAGCAGCGAATAGCCGTCATCGAACAGCATCGCAAGGCGGGGATTCACGGTCAGTACATACCCGTTGGTATCGCTGTCATGAAAGAACTCGTGCACCAGCGATCCGGTATAGGTCCGCTTGCCGACCGCAATTTCCACAGCAGTGGCGGTTAGTCGGGTGAGTACTGCTTTCAGCCATTCGCGGTTCTGTTTGCCTTGCGACCGCCCAATGCCATTCAAAAAACCATAGGCACTGAAACGGATCTGCGAGCCGAGCGTGTGGTGACGGGCAAGATGGACAGCGAACAGCCACACATCGAGGTCGGACTGGTCCAGCTTCATCCCGGTGTAGCGGATCGTGATGCCAGGCCAACTGGCGATCAGTTCCTTTTCCACATAGCGCCGTCGGCCGCGCCGAACCACTCCGAACAAGGCCGAGCGGAGAATGCTGTTAGGAATGCCGCGATTGGGTTCCGGCCACAGTGGCAATTGAACGACAGGGCTCAAAGGAACCGAGCGTCTCCGCTGGCGCGCCGTTTGAACGGTAGGTTGGCTGTCCGGTAGATCCAAAACTTCGGCCAATTGTTCTTTGTTTTCCATTATCCAGGCCTCATATGGTTTGGGTGATTCTCGTGACCAGGAATCTCTGCGTCAATGGGGGTATAGCGGCTACGCTTCCGGTACGGCTGAAGCCCAACAAAGTCGTTCTACACCTCTAAAATTTGATTTTTTTCAATAATTTGCCTGCTTCATTAACGGCGCGGCGTAGGTTCTATACCCCTATACCGTAGCTGCTATACCCCTGCCCTGCAGAATCAAAAAAATTTTGCGCTAATGTATGCACTTAGGCGTCTTGTGAATGAAAACAAGAGCCTGGCGTTGCCACGGATTGCAGGTAGACCGGGACTTGAGCGGAACCGCGTAGCTGCTATACCCCTAATCCCGCATGAGCCGGGATGATAGATCAATTTCAGTGATGCGAGCGTAGCTGCTATACCCCCATGTGTAGCAAACTGCATTTGAACCAGTCCTTGGCTGGCCGGATCGTTGCAACTAATCTGGCCCTGAAAACGCACTGATGGCAGTCCCGGCTCGTTTCTATTTCAGTCCTCTTCCGACCAGGTAGGTAGTTCTAGCTTGTTTTGTTTGGATCCATAAAGTTGTGGTAGGCGAGTTGCTTACCGTCTTTGGTGAACGCGACTCCGAGTGGCTTTACATCGGCTGGCCAATCGGTTCGGATCACCAGCTCTTTATAGGCTAGCTCGGCGACCGTTCGGCTTTCTGTCACCGTTTTGTCTGTGACTTTCTGAGCCGGCCACCGCAAGTAAACTCGATATGTCATATTACATCCCGCATAGGCATAAAAGCTCCTGGTGATAATAAAGCCCGCTACAGCTACGCTCGCCGCCTGACAATACGGCCATGCTCTAGCGAGCTCTCCCATTCGGCGCGCGCGTCTCGTTCCATGGCACGAACAAGCTTCATCTTTTCGGGCGGTAGCACAATTAACTCTGATTCCCATCCAGCCGGAGTGAATGCCTCATACACCTTGGAGGCCCACGAATGGGCTAATTGCCGGCTTGTCGCGTACGTGCTCGTTACTTCATCAAAGGTAAGCCCGTCCACCAGAATCGCGCGCGCGACATTTCGAGCCTTGATCGACATTCTTGGAAATCGCGCCATTGCCTGGTCAAACTCGCTGGGTGTTAGTGCGCCAGCCATCTTTGATAATCTACTCATATCGATAAACCATTAAAGGCCACGATTGCCGGTATGCCGGCAATCGTGGCTGATTACCTACTATTGCCTGATTTTCAGTCGTTCGTATTCATCGCAGAGAATCAACAGGTCGCGCATCAAAATACTTGCCCATGTCGGATCGTCTTGGGCAGCTTGACGACGTATTTCCGCTACGATCTCATCAGGGCTGCGAATGCTCGCCCATGTTGCATCCTCTTGAGCAGCTGTGCGGCGTATCTCTACAGGCTGAGTCACGCCGTTGCCATTTCTCTTAGATTCCCGCTTGGGATCGTTATTCTGAAGCTCAGCCGCGGTAATAATGGGCTGTCGAGGCGTCCTTGCCTTGTTGCCAGAGTCGACCGCATCAGCATTCAGCTTCCGCATATTGCGTTTTCCTTGCAGTGACCCATTAAGCTGTTGGGCTATTTCTCGAACTCTTCCGCGCGAGATTTTGCCTGTAGCTTTCGCTTCCTCGACGATAGCTTGAGCTGCTTTCTCATCATCCCGCTCGATCTTCGCCAGAGTCGTAAGTGTTTCGACGTCGCGAGTGACTTTTGTGGCTGCCAGTTCGCTTGCGGCGGGCGGCAGATTGAGCACAGACAGGTATTTAGAGACTTGAGCCTCGCTTTTGCCGATGGCTCTTGCGGCAGCTACCGCGCTGCCCTCGGTTTCCACCAAGCGCTTGATCGCGCGAGCGGTGTCCAGCGCCGACATATCCTCCCGCTGTAAATTCTCTATGAGTTGACGGCGCAAGCGCTGACGCGGGTCCAGTGTTTTAATTTTTGCCTCCAGCTCGGCGATGCCGCCGTACTGGGCGGCTCGCCAACGCCTTTCGCCGATTACCAGCATATAACGTCCGTCACCGTTTTCTGTGACCTCGATAGGCTCTATCTGCCCCTCGGATTTCATCGACTCGGCCAATTCCCGCAACGATCCTTCCATAAATTCCTTGCGTGGCTGGTCCGGGTCCGGGTCGATTAGATCAATGGGAATGAGTCGCAGTGTTTCCGCGTTAGCATCGTCCAACAACTCATGCAAACTTTTAGAAAATAATGCGCTCATGCCGTGGCCCTCGTGTAAACCAGTTCGCAAGCCGCCCGAAATTCATGCGCGGCCCGTTGTGCGCTTTCGCCCTTGCTCCGCTTCCATATCGGTTTGCGATTGTCGAAAGCAGTGCCGACCGGAGAGCGGTCTTGTAGGACCGTCGATAACACTCGATCCCCTAAATCTGCCTGCAGTGCTCGAAGGTTGGCGCGCTGCTCCTTGTTCGCAGGTTTGAATCGATTGATCAGAATCCCAATGTGGCGCATGCTCGGGTTCATCTTTGCACGGACCACCTTAATATCGTTCAGCAGATCCTCGATACCTTCAAAGCTGGCTTTGTCCAGCCCTAATGGCGTTACCACGGCGTTGGCGGCTATCAAAGCACCCAACAAGCGGCGCCCCTGGGAAGGCGGCGTATCGATGATGACTACATCGTAACCGGCGGCACATGCGGCCAAATGTCGCCGAGGCAGCATAATGACCTCGAGCGGTGCTGCTTCTACGTCATTCAGCGTTTTGTCAGCCGGAATAATCGCAAGGTTTTCGCGCACCTTGATGATCTCCGGGGCCTCCCCGTCCGAGAACAGACGCGAGGCTCCTTTGCCGGCCTTGGCTCGATCGTCGAGGAAAAACCGAGTGCTGTTGCCTTGGCCGTCAACATCCACAAATAGAACCTTGGCGCGTTCAGCGCAGTATTCGGCAAGATGCACGGAGAACATGGTTTTACCCACGCCCCCCTTTTGATTGCTAACCACTATTGTCACGGTCATTCCCCTTACCTCAAGCCGGCAACTTTCGCAGCGAAACCCAAAAAACAGGCAAATCGACGTTATCCTCCTGCCCGTCGTTGCGGTATACCAAAGTTCGGGGTAGGCTCCCACGTAGCCCCGTTACGACAAAACGGTTAATCGACATAGATAGCTCCTGCATGCGCGAGTGAGGCCGGGAAACCGCCCGGCGCGGTGCTCAGCGATCCGCTGAACATGGTTCTATAGTAAATAAATATATTTATATTGTAAATAGTTTTTTATATACATCGTTATCATTTGGAGGCGTCCGCCAAAGCGCCAGGATAGTGTTTAGCCAAAATTCGATTCATTTGGTCAACTAGGTCTAGGCGCTTGAATATTACGTGCCCAGTGCCCTTTTTGAACCATTTAACGCTTAAATAATCGTTTTCCACCTCACTTTCCCGACGCTCGCGCCATGCGGTCCAGATCAGCGAATACATGCCCTGGCGGTGGTCGGCCTCGGGCTTGCCATCGAGGACATGAAAGACCCGCATGAGATCGTCCAGTTCGTCGGTAACGCGGTGGTTCGGCGTTCCATTGGTGAACAGATAAGACACGATGATGCGCTTTCCGAACTTGAACGGCTGGTTCGTTCTGTAGTCCCAGGACAGGCGCCGGAAGCATTCGAGAACGCCACGTTCGAACATGTCTCCCCGCGCATTGTAGAGCTGACCGAATGTCGCCTTGACGTTCCCGGTTGTAAGCTCGGGAATATCGCCCTCGGCAATCTGCTTGTCCCACTTTTCACGGGCCGCCGCGTCCATAAATGTGCGTAATCCCGACTCGTTCATCAGATACTTCCATGCCTCAGCGTCTACCGTACGGATCATGCACGCTTCGGCCTCGCTGCGGTTCGCGTACGGTCCTGTAACCGCCGCGCGGCCACGCAGCGAGTAACCGTTATCGATAACCAGGCGCGGAAATCCCACATGCGCGCTGCTAGCAATTTTCTCAGCCTCAGCCAGCAGCTCCAATGCCTGGCGGATGCGGTCCACCACACCTTTGCGTTGGTTAACCATGTTTTCGATGCTGACGCTCTTGATGAGTTGAGACATTTTTGCACTCCCAAAAATGGACCGGGAAACCGCCCGGATCGGACAAGAAAGGGGCGGGCCGAAACCCGCCCGCCAAAATTGCTACAAAAGGCCTGATTCCGAAAAGGAGTACGCCTCTATTCCGCCAATGATGAAATGATCGAGCACACGGACCTCGATCAGCGAGAATGCCTGTTTAAGACGCTGTGTGATCTGTTGATCCGCCTGGCTGGGTTCAACTACGCCGCTCGGGTGGTTGTGATAAAACATGACGGCAGCGGCATTGGCGTCGAGGGCTGTTTTAACAACCTCGCGCGGAAACACGCTGGCGCCGTCTATGGTTCCCCGGAAGAGTTCCACGGATTCGATGATCCTGTGTTGATTGTCGAGACAGATCATGCCGAATACTTCATGCTCGCGATCCGCCAATTCGAAGATGAGCGCTTCCTTTGCAAGAGCCGGAGACGTGAGCGCCCGCCCCCGACGGAACTTTCGCGCAATAACTCGCTTCGCTTCCAAAAGAACAGCCTCCGGCTCCGCAGCCGCGTAGTTACCGAAGATATCGCGAACGAAAAGAGTAGCCATGCTGAACCTCCAAAGCTGGACCGGGAAACCGCCCGGCACGGTATTCAGCAATCCGCTGAATATGGCTCTATAGTAAACATAAGTATTTAATTTGTCAATAGTTTTTTATATATATGATGCCGCGGGAATCGCCTTCCCCCAGCCCCCTTTCCTGCCAAGCTTTATCGATGTCTATGGATTGAACTGCCGGTTAATCGAGCGGAGCGAGGTAGCCGACGTGATAGAGTCAACCCTTCGGGTGGGGCATAAGTCACTGCCGTTGCTGCGGCTATGCCCTGGTTTAGTGTCGGCCGCGCGGATGCGCCATGAACCGATCGAGCTTTCAAGGCAGGGCTCTCTTCTTTCTTAGCCATGCGCTGCTTCGCGAAGCAGAGCGCGAGCACCAGGACATCGCCGCCGAGGCCTCGGCGTATAGAGCATTGGTCGATCGAGCGCAGCCAGCCAGGGATTGGCGGGCGCAGCGACCCACCCATCTTCCTGCCAGGGCCAATTGCGTTAGGGATGTATAGGGGTAGTCCCGCGGCAGAGTGAAGGGACCGGAGCGAGAGCGCAGCCCGGAGCAGCCCGACCCAGAGCGGAGCGCAGGGGAACGCCCATGCTCAGCGCGACTTTCGCAGCGAAAGTTAATGTAAGTAAAGTCCTACGCGTTTTTCATCTATGGCTGACAGAAAAAGTGTTACGCCACCATTACACTAATCTCCCGAATAAGTGTTCGACCATAGGATGAACGCTTAAAACGTGGGACCGCATACCTCATGCCCCGTATCTGATCCCACCGTCTTTACAGATAGAGAATCGAGACGACACTCATTCAATATCGATCAGATCGGTTTGGTCCTGCTCCTGACTCTGAATTGGCGCTTCTTCGTCAGTATCAGCGCGATCTGACTCGATATCGATCACGAATGACGTAGGAGCCTTATCTATACGGTCCGTGCGGCGAGGTAAAACGGAGACGTTAGCAGACAGTTGTTGTGTGGAAGTGGATGGCTGCGGAAGAGGTTTATCGAGGAGTTCATCGTAGGCAACTTGGACGGCCCGAGCGTACTGGCGCTGTTTTTTTGCGCTGCCCTTTTCGCCAGCATTATAGGCTCCCACGGCTCTCCACGTAGGTCCAACCCGGTTGATCTTCTCTCGTAAAATCCTCGCGCCCTGGAATATGTTTACGCATGGATCATCAAGCAGCGATTCCTCTGTAATCCCTTGCGCCGCCAGTCCCGGCAATTCTTGCGAATTGATTTGCATCACCCCTAGGTCATAGGTGCCGTTTCGGTTGCCGGCTGCGTATGGGGCTCGGTAAGCCCTGGCGTTATACCCGCTCTCCACTTTTCCAATCGCAGCCAGCAATCGCGGATCGAGGCCGTAAGCGCCGGCGGCTTCGTTCCAGCAAAAGGCGGTGGCTGACTGTGCGACAGAAAGCGCCGTGATAAACGTAAACGCCTGTTTTGTTGACATACCTGTCCTCCGTGTTAAGAAGCATGCTTCCTAACAACATAACCGCAGAGGACAACAAGTTCAATCAATATTGTAATACAAGAATAATTTTTGATTGACAAAAATACTTTTATGTTTACAAAATAGGTTATGCGATGACTAAAACTGATGTAATTCGCCAAAATCAGGGGTGTTGGCCATGTTTCTAGTGGACCAACGCCTCTTAGCCAAAATGTGGATAGAGCAAAACGGCGGGATAGGAATTGAGTTCCACCCGGTGCCAGGAAAGGGACCGCACAACTGGTGGGAAGCCCAAGTCGTTACGAGTCAAGGACGGGCGAGAGTGATCTCCGCGAGAGGCGGCGAGAAGAAGTGGCGGGATATCGGGGCGGCGATACGAGAGCTCAAGGAGATCCTGCCAGGCATCAGAGAAATGAAAGTGATTTTGGAAGCTGACGAAGGAGTGATCGATGAAAAAGCAACTAAAGAAGGTGGTGAATAGACAGGTATTTATCACGCTCACACTGCTGACCACGTCCGCAGACGCGTTAGCAGCCGGCAATGCGATCGAGTCTGGCCTACAAAGCCTGATCGATCTGTTGAACGGTGGCGTGGCCAGGTCGATTGCAATCATCGCGGTGATTGGGTTTGGCATCGGTGCTTTGACTGGCCGGATCGATTGGACCAGGGCGCTTCAGGTGATATTGGCGATTGGCATTATCTTCGGGGCGGCAACGCTCGTTGATATGTTCGCCGGCTAATGAATAGCGCCGAACAAGAGCAAGAGATGGTAGAGCCCTTGTACAAAGGGCTCACCAGACCGCCCATGATCCTGGGCGTCACAGACAGCTACGCCGTTATATGTATGGTGATTGTTGTAACCATCTACGTCGGGGCGAAAAGCATGTTGTGGGCGCTCGCAACAGCGCCGGCACTGTGGCTGTTTGGCTATCTAGTGTGTCTCAAGGACCCGAGGTCGTTTGACATTTGGATCGCCAAAAGCCGCTACTTCATGAAGTGTCGGCGGCGTTCGGATTGGGGTGGTAACAGCTACGATCCGTTTTAGGAGTCAGCCGATGTTCTGGCGCCACTTAAAACAACCCGAAAGCCGCTCTCTTCGCGAGCAGCGGCTGGAGGTGAAAGCCTCCGAATATATACCGTACACCTGCCATGTCGACGATCAGACGGTAAAGACCGTCGAAGGCAATTTTCTCCAAGTCATCCGTGTCGGCGGCTTCGCTTTCGAGACGGAAGACCAAAGCATAATCAATTATCGGGCTATGGTCCGTAACTCGCTGCTTCGTAGCTTCAATAGCTCGGATATTGGCTTGTACGCTCATACGATCCGCCGCAAAAAGACGGTCTTACCAGAAGGCACACAGCCGGCCGGATTCGCTCGCGATCTAAGCAACGCTTGGAAAGCACAGCTCAGTAAGCGTGAGCAGTACGTGAATGAGCTCTACCTCACCGTAGTGCACAAGCAAGGCGAAGGCGCCATTCGTAGCGCTCAGCACCTATTCACGGCTTTGTCTCACAAAATGGACGACGCCGAACGTCGAGCCTACGAAGCAAAAGCACGGGTAAGACTTGGCGAAGTCGTGCAAAACATTCTGTCCCATCTTCGCGCTTATGATCCGCGCGTGCTACGCGTGATTAATACGGAGTACGGTCCACAATCGGAAGTCATGAGCTTCCTAGGCTTTCTGCTCAACCTTTCCGAACAGCGCTACAGCCTGCCGAATCAACCGATCGCAAAGATTCTGCCAAACGTGCGGCCGATCTTTCATGACAGCGGCATTATCGAAATTCGGCGCATGGCTGACAGACTCTATGGCGGCATTATCAGCATCAAAGAGTACAACGCTTGGACAGCCCCGTCGCTGACGAATGACTTTCTGACAGTGCCGCAGGAATTCATTCTTACGCAAAGCTTTCGCTGTGAAGAGCGGGCGTTTACGCAAAGCGAGATACAACGCCAGCAAGGACGGCTACGCGGCACGCATGACAAGGGCGTAAGCCAAACAGAAGAACTTGATGCCGCTATGGACGAAGCGCTCGGAGACAGCGGATTTGGGCTGCATCACTTCACGATCATGACATGGACTCATGATTACAAGAACCTAAACCGTCTGCTCGCTGATTGTAGCGCCGTGCTCGGCAGTCGAGGCATTACCGGCGTACGTGAGGACGTGAACTTAGAAGCCGCCTATTACGCTCAGCTTCCAGCGAACTGGAAATTCATTACCCGCGCGGCTCGCATATCCACCAAGAACTTTTCTCTCTTCGTGAGCTTGCACAATTATCCGCATGGTCGGGAACGGGCGCATTGGGGGCCATCAGTCACGGTGTTGCAGTCGTCATCGGGGACACCGTACCACTTCAACTTTCATGTAGCCGATAGGGGTAATACGCAAGTCATCGGTCCCACTGGCAGCGGTAAGACTCTCACGTCCTGCTTTCTGTTTTCGGAAACGCTGAAGTATGGGGGGCGCCGAGTGTTGATCGATAAAGATCGCGGCATGGAGATCTTCATCCGCGCTGTCGGCGGTGCATATTTCGAGATCCGCGCGGGACAGCCGACCGGCTGGAACCCGCTTCACTTAGACGACACGCCGTTGAACCGGGCGTTTCTTACCGATTTGTACAGGGCCATGCTGACTGTTGGCGGCGAGACGCTGACAACCGAAGAGCTGCTGAAGATAGACGAAGTAGTCGCCAGCGGCTTCGATCCTATTCTGACGAAGAAAGAGCGCCGCCTCCGCCATGTCGCGCAACTGTTCGGCGTGTATGAAGGCAACAACCTAGCGCAGCGACTTCGGCTTTGGTATGGCGACGGCCGGCTTAGTTGGATGTTCGATAACGAAGAGAACACGCTGGATATCGATCGGTTAGTTACCGGATTCGATATGACGGACATTTTGGACGATACGCTTGCACGTCGGGCGGCACTGCTCTGGCTGTTTCACAACGTCGAATTGATGCTCGATGGCCAGCCGTTCGGACTGTTTCTAGATGAAGCCTGGAAAAGCCTGAGCGACCCGATCATGTGCAAGAAAATCGAAAACTTCGAGTTTGTCATTCGCAAACGCAACGGCTTCGTAGCACTGGCGACTCAAGCGCCAGAAAGCATCATCCAGTCAGAGGCCGCCGCAGCGATCAAGCAGCAGTCAGAGACGGCCATTCTTTTCCCGAATCCCCGGGCTGATCGTGAAACCTACCGCGGCTATTTGGATTTGAGCGAAAAGCAATTCAAGTTGCTGAAGGAAGGACTTTCGCCAGAGTCGAGGTGCTTTCTTGTGAAGAACAGTCACGAAACCGTGCTGTGTCGACTGGACATGAACGGCATGGACGACTTTATCGCCGTGCTCTCAGGTAACAAGAACACCGTTCAACTTCTGGACAAGATCCGTTCGGAGGTTGGCGATAACCCGGCAATTTGGCTGCCGACTTTTAACTCAAGGAGAAAGACCCTATGAAAGTGAAGATTCAGAGATTTCTATCGCAATACGATCTTCGCCACGAGGCCATGGTTGCGGCCGCTCTGGTGATCGGGGTGGGGTCCATGGCCATGCCCGCGAACGCCATCGACCTAGTGCTTGATACCGCTAATTTGGCTCAGAACATCCAGACGGCCGCGAATATGGCGATGCAGGTACAGAAAGCGGCGGAACAGCTTTCGGTATTAAAAAACCAGTACGACACGCTTAAGGCCGAATATGAAGCGATCACCGGAGGTCGCGGCATGGGCAATATCGCCAGGGGCGGCGTAGAGGACCAAATGGGCAATTGGGTGCAGAACGGCGTTAACCAGATGCTTGCCGAGTACAGAGCCGGCATCAACATGAACGGTGTGCTAGGCGCTCGCGTGAATGATCTGCGGAACGTGTATGCCCCGGTAACTGAGGACAACGTTTTGCTTTCAGACCAGCGCGCGGAAGAGATGAACTCGTATGGCGACGCTACCGGCATGACGCATGTGAGCCGCGCAACCGCAGAGCAGGTGCTAGCCGATATGAACGAGACGGCCGGGAGGATGCAGGTACTCGGCGCGCAGATCGAGAACACGGCGGACCTAAAAGCCGCGGTGGATCTTAACAATAGGTTGGTCTACGAGAACTTGCTGATGCAGCAATACCAGGCGCGATTGCAGGCGATGGCCCTGGCGCAGAATGCCGCTACCGGACAGCAAGAGCTTACCCGCTACGGCAATGGCCAACGCCGTTTTACGAGGGCATACCAGATCGCTGACCAGATGATCAATTAGGTGGTGTTTTAGGTGACGACATCCCCCGCCCAACCGGGCGGGGCTCTCATGGAGAAAGCTAATGAGACTCATCGCAGTGTTGATGGCAATCCTTGTATCAGGATGCGCCAACCTCAACAAACGCGAGCTCACTGCACCCTGCGCCAGCATTGGCGGTGACTGTGGGCCTAGTTATCAACTAAACCAGATACGTAGGACGTAAGAATGGACATCAAAACTGCTGTGATCCTCGGGTCTGCCGCCGCCTATGTATTTGGCTTCGGCAGCGGCTTCGCGGTTCGGTATTTCACCGTCCCGGCTGTGGATGTAGCTAAGCCGCCGCACAGCTTGGCCGAACTCAAATCGAACGAGGCAATGACCAATGCTGAAGACAAGAACTGCGAGCAGGGCCAATACGACGGAGAGCCATGGAAGTTCGATTATTGCTCGGTAACGATAGGTCAGGCGAAAAAAGCGCATTACTTGGCTCGGTCGATGAAAGCAGCCGACAAATTGATCAATGGATCCAAATAGGTGCTGAGCCATGGCAGGCATCGAAAACATGTTTGCGAAGGTGGACGACCTAGCGACGGACTACGTCGCCGGCGGGTATCAGTCCGTCGCGAACGAGATAGCGCCGGCGTTTTGGACCGGCTTCACGCTATTCACGATAATTTGGGGAATTAACTATCTCCGCACCGGCCGCGGCAACTTTACCGACATAAGCATGACCATGATGCGTGGCGGCCTGATTGGCTACGTCGGGCTGAATTGGGGAGTGTTTAGCGATTGGGCCTATGGCAGTTTGCAGGCGATTCAGGATCAACTCGGCGGCGTCTTAATGCAGATCGGGGACTACGGCGGCGCCGCGCCACCGGGTGAAGGCGCCATATCGGGCGGGACAATCATCGAGCAGGCGTTCGGGCGCATCCTAAAAGGCTTTAACGCGCTTCTGAGTCAGTTCGACATCATGGGCAATTGGGAACCGCTGTTTGCGGGGCTCTTTATCCTGATCGGCGGAGTGCTTCTTCTAGGCTTTGGGGCATTCGTACTGCTGTTCTCAAAAATGGCGTTTGCCATAACCGTTGTCTTAGGTCCGGCATTTATACCGACAGCAATGTTCAGCGCGACGCGTGACATCTTTGGCGCTTGGGTGCGGTCTGTCGTCGGTTTCACAGTAATCCCGGTTTTAGCTACGGGCGTAATCGCCTTCTCTCTAGCGCTTCTCGACGAGAACATCGCGGAAGCCGAGACGGGGCTTATCGACCTAACGACTGCGGCTGTGACCCTCTTTGTGATGGTCGCTATGTGGTACTTGATTCGCCAAGTTCCGAGTATCGCCGGGGGCATGGTGGGTGCGGCATCCGTTTCTGGCGCTAGCGCAATGGCGGATATGTTCACGAAGCCTCTTGCTCGCGAAATGACGGGCATTGGCATGGGGGCGCGTTATCTGCGTGATCGGGCGGCACAGCGCTGGGGTTCGAATGTTGAGCTCGGCAAGATCGAAACAGCCCGAAAAATTGCGCAGTCGGCAAAAAATCGGCGCGAAGCAGCGTGATGGACGTAGCGACTTTCGCTGCGAAAGTCGTGTGACGAGATCAGTGGGCGGCAATCGCAAAGGAGTAAAAAAATATGCGAGCTCAGTATTACCAGAACGCTGACCAGTGGGATGCCGAAGTCATTCGGTCGGCGAAAGTCTCACGCAATCGCGCCTATGTCTTCGCTGGTCTGTGTCTCGTTATAGCAGGCTTAGCGGTCGGCGCTGTGGCGGAACTTGCGAAGCGGCTTAAAGAGGTTAAGCCTCCTGTCGTGATCACGTACAACGAACAAACGGGCGTCGTGCGCGCCGTTAACTACAGCGACGACGTTTCCAAGCTCACGGCGGATGAAGGCGTCATCAAGAACCTCGTCAACCAATTCGTCATTGCACGGGAAACCTGGGAACGTGGCGACGAAGACTACAGGCGCAGAGTCGTTGGGTTGCTGCTATCGCCTAAGTTGCTGACGGAATACAACGAAGAGTTTAACCGGTTCAATGGCAACTCAATGTTGGCGCGGTTCGGCGAGAAAGTCGTTAGGCACGTCGAAGTTATCGGCATCAACTTCTTGAACCGCAACACCGCGCATGTGCGCTTCGTGACGACGGACAAGACGAATAACGACAAGACGGTAACAAATTGGGCTGCGGTTGTGGGCTTTGAATTTACGAAGAAACGGGAATCGGAGCAGGACTTGTTCATCAATCCCTTTGGCTTCCAGGTGACGACGTATCGCGTCGACCAGGAAGTGGCGGAAGCGACTGTAATTTCAGCACATTGAATGATTCGAGGGGGACTTATGAAACGGTTTTTATTCGCGGTAAGCCTATGCGTGATCGGCGCCGAAACCATGGCCAAGGATGCCAAGATGCATTACATGCATGGTGACGCGCGTGTACAGAAGGTCGTTTATGACCCTTATGCCGTGGTTCCGCTGACTGGCGCTTTTGGCTACACGATGGCGGTCCGGTTCGGAGAAGATGAGCACATCAAGCGAGTATCGGCGGGTGACACGGTAGCCTGGCAAATCGTTGCCAAGAAAGGCAGCAACATCGTGTTTCTAAAGCCGCAGGAAGAAAATCCCGAAACCAATTTAGTGGTATTCACCGATCGGCGCTCTTACCAGTTCAACCTACGCGCGATACGCCCGAAAGGGTTCGATGATCCTAGACTCACCTATCGAGTCGAATTTGAGTACCCGGAAGACGAGCTCCTTATCGCCCAACAGGAAGCCGAGGCAGAGCGCAAAGGCATCGTCCAGGGCGCGAAGGCCAAGTCTCCCACGCAGTTCAATTTCAAATACTCGTTCAAGGGATCGAGCAGGGCCGCTCCGATCCAAACGTTCGACGACGGTGAGTTCACGTATTTCCGTTTCGCCGAGCATGAAAACGTGCCAGCCGTCTTCTTGGTGGACTCCGATAAAAAGGAAACATTGGTGAACTACCGGCGTGAAGGGGAATGGTTGGTAGTTGAGCGGGTCGCGCGGCAATACACGTTGAGAGCAAACAACAATCGCGATGTAGCTTGCGTGTTTAACGACGCCTTCCCGCAGCGAGAGAAATCGTCACTCGCGAGCCGATAAGGGAAGTGTCATGGAACAACATATAGCGGAAACCTTCGATCTGGACGCAGCGCTCGCCAACGAGGCGCCGCTCTCGCCGCCGCAGAAAAAGAAAACCGGCTTGGTGATTTGGATGGCATTCGGCCTATTGGCCGGGATCATCCTGTACGCCGGCTTTGCCGCTGACCGCAACAAGAAAAATGACGGTCCTCCTACGCTCGGCGAAGGCACGGACGAATTTGTCCCAGGCTCGATGCGTAGGGCGCCACCGGCGCCGATACCGAAAGAGGAAAAGGTGCAACCCGCCGCGCCTGTGCCAGCTCCAGCACCGCCGCACAACGCGCCACAGCAGAAAGGCATGACGGATGCCGAGAAGTTGGCATACCTCCGCCAGCGAGCGCCAATCATGGTCGATAGTGGTGGAGAAGAGAGAGAAGACAGACAGCCGGTAAAAATGGCAACAAGCCAACACAGCGATCCATACATTCGAGACGAGTATGGCGCCGTTGTTGGACTGCGAGACACGCCGGCCGGAGCTCCTGGCGAAGAACCACAAGTAGAAAAGAGCTCAGACGAGGCGTTTTGGGAAAAAGCGAAGCAAACGACTGTAATCCGGGTAAAAGCCACGCCCCCGCAGAATCTTGAACATGTGGTATCCGAGGGGAAGCTAATCGATGCCGTTCTTGAAACGGCCGTCAATAGCGACCTACCTGGTAAGGTTCGGGCGATGATCGACGAGGATGTGTACGGTGATCAAGGACGCACGATCTTACTGCCGCGGATGACTCGATTGATCGGCGAATACAACAGCAAGGTTAGAAACGGACAAACACGCGTATTCGTGATCTGGACTAGAGCGATCAGGCCGGACGGCGCGAGCATAAGCTTGGGTAGTCCCGGCACGGATTCAGTTGGGCGCTCCGGCCTGGCGGGCGAAGTCGATAAGCATTGGTTTGAAAGATTCGGGACGGCTATTTTCCTGTCCATCATCGGATCTGCCGGCCAAGCGGCAGTAAGCCAAGGCTCGGATGCTGCGGCGGCGTACTATCGCTTGGAAATCTCGAGGAATATCGCGCAAACGGCGAACGAAGCGCTCCGCTATAACTTGCGCATTCCACCCACGATTCATATCGATCAAGGAACCCGCGTCAAAGTCTTCGTGGCACAGGATCTCGATTTCCGGGATGCGATGCGTCAGGCGGCACCCGAATGAGTACGGAGGTTTTATCCGCCTTCCTCGGGCCATTGAAGCCGTTCTTGAGCGATCCTCAAGTCGAGGAAGTGCTGATAAATCGACCCGGTGAGGTGTTCGTCGAGCGCACGGGCGATATGGTTCGGCATGAGGTCGACGACCTAAGCCGAAAACGTCTAATCGATCTCGCGGGACTGATCGCGACGTATACGAACCAAGTAATCAGCGAAGAAAAGCCCTTGCTGTCCGCTCAATTGCCGGAAGGCTATCGTGTTCAAATCGTGATTCCTCCGGCCTGCCATCCTGAGCAATTCGGCTTATCGATCAGAAAACCCATGGGACGTAAGTTCTCGCTCGACGAGTACGAAGAGGCTGGCTCGTTTGATCCGGCATGGCGGCGGGATCAGCATTCACAGTCCGATTACGGGCTCGGCGAACTGTACCGCGCCGGCAAGATAAAAGAATTCCTGGCTCGCGCGATCATTGCCCGTAAGAACATCGTTGTATCTGGCGGTACGGCCAGCGGCAAAACGACCTTCCTCAAAGCGCTAATTGAACTCATCCCGGCGCACGAACGGATTCTCACTATCGAAGACGTGCAAGAGCTCGACGTGCCGCACATCAACAAACTCCATCTTCTCGCGTCTGCCGGTGGCCAGGGTAAGGCAAAAGTCGACTTTTACGCGTTGATCATGGCTTGTCTGCGCCTCCGGCCGGATCGGATCATTGTCGGCGAGCTCCGGGGCGGTCCTGGCATCAATGCGTTCTTCGACTCGCTCAACACCGGCCATGAGGGCTCGGTAAGTTCGGTACACGCGAACTCAACGGATGAATGCTTCGAGCGGTTGACCGACATGGTCATGGACACGGAGCGCGGCCAAACGATGTCGTGGGATCAGATTCATCGAATGGTTCGCAAGCGGATCGATGTCGTCGTCCAGTTCGCCCGGCTTGAGAACAAGCGCCGGGTGATGACCGGCATCTATTACCGGGACGCCGATCATGCCGGATAAGTACGAGCTGACTTGGCCGAAATTTCTCGTTTTATTCATCATCGCGTTGCTGGCTTATCCGGTCTTCTTCGTGCTTATTGGGGAACGGCATTGGTTAGTCGCCGCCCTCGTTTCCAGCATGGCGGTCGCTGCGGCGGACCGTGTGCGGTATTGGATAGTAAAGCGTCTTCGGGAACGCAAACCGTAATGGCACTACGACGATAAATGCGAATTAAGGGCTGTCCGGCCACTGGTTCAACAGGAACATGGCAGCCGCGAGGCGGCCGAAGACGTGAACGAGGAGTCCCCGCGAGGAGCGGACTTTGCTGGCCGCCTCGATACCGGTTTTCGCCTGAATCCAGTTAAACAGCGCTTCAATGGGTTGGCGAACCCGCGACACGGCCGTGGAATACAACCGGTCGGCGGCATCGAGATGCGCCTGTC
>Ga0196965_1000132_pt1 | contig 56858 bp, 48 predicted proteins | sample S1_20metaG_FD_148668 | JGI IMG/M metagenome (GOLD analysis project Ga0196965, IMG submission 148668) | Soil microbial communities from Anza Borrego desert, Southern California, United States - S1_20 | ecosystem: Environmental > Terrestrial > Soil > Desert | place: USA: California | collected...
GCGTGGATTCAACTACTTTGAAAGTAAATATTTTTCATGGTGAAATCGCTATTAATGACGACGACAACCTCTGTGAAGGCTCTGCCTATCAGCTTCGTGCCTCCGGTGGGGCCACTTACCATTGGACAACAACAGACGGAACATTTAGTTCAAACGAAGCTTCGCCGATAGTCATGCCTGTGGCAACTACTCAGTATAACGTTCGTGTCGTCGATGCCAACGGATGTATCGAAGATGACAGTGTAGTGATCACGGTCATCCCCAAAATTATTCCTGACTTTGAATTTACACGTGGCGATGCTTGCTTTTCAGATCCGCAAATAGAAGCAGTTAATCTAACGGACAGCCTAAACGCAGCAGACGCGTTGTTCTTTGACTTTGGTGATGGCCATCAAGCCGAAGGTGACCGGGTTGTACACGTCTATGAAACGCCGGGCACGTATGCGTTGAAACTAGTTGCGGTCAGGGAGGAATGTGTTTTCGAAAAAACAATGAACGTACCTTTCGGTTCGGTCTATGTGCCAAATGTAATCACGCCCTCTGCCACGGCGGACCGGAACGATGTCTTTACGATTCTTTACGGTTCAAAAGATGGTGAACGTACCTTGACGTCCACAGAAGCGGGCCTCAAGACTTCGGTCGTCATCTATAACAGGTGGGGAACAAAAGTCTTTGAAAATGAAGACTATCAACAGGATTGGCGTGCAGAAAATGTTGCAGCCGGTATTTACTACTTCGAAGTAGGTGTTCAGGATCACCCATCGTGCAAGGGCTGGATGCAGGTAATCAAATAATTATTTTCTTGTTCCGTACAGGTCGTCGTACGTTAGTACATCCCTTCGCGCGCTACTGCGTTTAAAAAATCCAAGTTGCATTGACATCGAGAAGCCTAACAAAAGGAAGATCAGAAGGTAACCTGCATTGATCAGGATTGAATTATAATCAGATAACCCCTGGTACGATCCGAGATCATAACCGAAGATTATTACCCCAAAGACAATCGCTGTTACAATGAGCCAGACCCCAGGTCTTTCATAAATAACTGCATGAATCACTACGTATAAGATATACAACAAAAGAAGTAAGGCGAACGAAAGGTATACTGGAAGAAACTGAGTGTATAGTGTTGCGCTTGTGACAATGGTAAATACGCAAAAAAGAAGGTTACAGGAAACAAAGACGTACTTGAAAACTGAGCTAACATCTTGTTTGAATTGAGCGTGTAGAAAAAGCAGCGCCCACACCATTGTTCCGTACAGCGTCAGATATTCAATCTTCACTGATGCCTCCCATGAAAGCAACTGCGGAAAATTGGAATTGATCAGGTATAAGTTTGAAAAGCATGACCGGATCGCCCAGGTGATCGCGAGTGCTGCGAAATAAAGGGCAGCTTTTTCGGATTTAAAAAAAAGGAACAACAGGATGAATACAGAAGCAATAACAATCAGCGCGCTTACAACGATAATGTTCATGTTCATCGATATGGCGCGCTTGGTGGCGAGATTGTCGGATAATCCAATCAGAATATTTTCGCGGATCCCGCCTTTTGCATGATGGAAATTGGAAATTTGAATGACGATGTCCAGCGTGTCTGCTAAAGGAATGGCTACGGTCTGCGGACGCCATTCGGGGAAAGAAGTTTCAGGTGTGTTACCAACGTTCCCATTTTCTGCAACTTTCTTTCCGTTGATCCAAAGCTGGTAGTTTGAATAAAAATGCGGCAACTCGAGTGAAAGCTTTTCCGCTGATGGTAAAAGAACTTTCAGTCGGTAAGTAGCAAAACCATTTCCTGGCTTGAGCCCTTTCGAAACATCATTCCAGGTATCTGGAAAAATGACAAAATCCTTTGGTATCGAATCCGAAAAATTCTTTGGAGAAAGTAGCTGACTCATATAGAACTCCCACTCGCCTTCAAGTGCTACATTACCCCGATCACGAAAGTCCCAATTTCTGAGGTCCAGTTGTCCGTATCTGGCCTTTGAATGTTGAGCAGAGACAGATAATGAAACGAATACTAAAAACAGAACACTATGAAGCTGTTTCAAGGTTGGCGGGGTTAGCAACCTTAAAGATAGCATTTTTCAGTTCATGGCTGGTATAATTCCAGGTGTTCCGCGAGCGTTGAAAAACGTATTAATTTTTCTCTTTACTTAAGCACAATATGTTTCAAATCCCCTTGGGAAGGCCCGTTTACAACTTTCCCTTCACAGGTAAACCGTGAACCGTGGCAAGGACAATCAAATGATTTTTCGCTTCCATTCCATTGTACGATGCACCCAAGGTGAGGGCAAATAGCTGAAAATGCATGCAGCACATTTTTTTCATCCCGGTACACCGCAGCCTTTTTTGTTCCAAGATTAATGATTGCTCCTTCATTCATCTTCAATTGATTGATCGACTGAATGTCGCCCGGCGAAAGATAATCGAGGTATTGTACGGTCATGTTACCTACTTCCTGTAAGAAATCTCCTGTGGCTTTCACAGTTATGCGCGACGGGCTGTAAAGTTTTTCCCAGGGATTTTCTTTTCCCATAATCAGATCACTGATCAATATTCCGGCAATCGTACCATGTGTGATTCCATTTCCCGAATCACCAGTGGCAATATAAACATGTTTGTCACCTGGGTTTCTTCCGATGAACGCAAGACAATCAACGGGCTCCAGTACTTGTCCTGACCATTGATAAACGATATCACTGATCGGAAATCTCGCCTGGGTCCACTCGATAAGTTTTGTAAATCGGTTCTCTTCAGGAATATTTTCTTTCTCAGCCTGGCCTGTCTTATGGTCTTCTCCGCCCGCAATGAGCAAATCGAATTCGTCGTTGTATGCTTGCATCCGTACATAATGATATGGATCTGTAACCCACTTTGATTTCATATCACCGGTGTCCCACCAAAGTGCATAGTTGATCCTTCCCTTTGGCACAAGCGCGCCGATGACGTAGGTACGATACGGATGTTGCTTTGTATGCATCGTCACAAGATCATTGACGGGAGAGTTTGTCGCAACGACAACATGTTCTGCTTCAATGGTGTAGTCGCCTGCCTGAACTTTGTTTTCCTTGATTTCGGAAGCTTGTGTCTCGGTAAAAATTTCGCCGCCCATTGCAATAATCGCATTCGCAAGGCCGCGCAAATATTTCATTGGATGAAATTGTCCCTGGCTTGGAAACTTCAGGGCCGGCCCTTTGTCGTTAAGCCCTGGAATAGTTGAAACCATTTCCGTGCTAATGCCTGCTTTATGCGTCGCCTGCAATTCATCTTCAAGCGTTTGAAGCTTATCGCTCGGATGGAGAAAAAGATATCCGTCTACACGACGAAAATCGCATTCGATATTTTCTTCGGAGGAAACCCGCTCTATAAAATTGATCGCTTCTGTGTGACTGACAGCCGCAAGATGTGAGTCCTTTTCACCCAGTCGTTTCTCGATGATAGCGTAACGATCATCCAGCGCATTCACAATATGTGCAGTTGTTCGTCCTGTTTCACCGCTGCCCACAAGGCCATCGTCAATAACTACCACTTTGCGACCAGCTTTCGCAAGGCAATACGCAACAGAGAGGCCTGATATGCCTGCACCGATAACAACGGTTTCGGTTTTTAGTGAATGATCCAGAGGAGTAAAGATGAGTGGCTCAACTGAATCGATCCAATAACTTAAGGTTGTTCCTGATGTAAGTACTCCCTGGTTCTGATTCGCGCCTGACAATTTAAAGTGACCCATATTAATTAAACTTAGATTCCAAGATTTTTTAAAGATTTATCAATGTTTGTATATGCAGTGAGAACATGGGCAAACAAGTCGCCTTTGCGCTCAAATCGCTTCTGTGAATTCCTTATTGTGAATTGTGAAGGATGCAGTCCATGCCTGACTTCCGACCATTCCAACGGAGTGGATACTGTTGCGCCGCGTTTAGGGCGAACGCTGTAAACCGACGCGATGGTTTGGCCTTTTTTATTTTGTTCGTAGTCCAGATAAATCTTCCCATTGCGTTTCTCCAACGAACGTTCAGTCGTTGTAAGATCTGGTAGTTCCGATTCTGTAAGAATAGCCACCAACTCCGCGAAAGCTTTTACTTCCTCGTAGGTATAATGTCCACCCATTGGCACATAGATGTGTAGTCCGGATGCGCCTGATGTTTTGCAGTAAGATTTTGCTCCAGCTTTTTCAAGTATGCCATGGATGGCATTCGCGACATCAATAACTTTATCAAAAGACGTTTTGTCGGATGGGTCGATATCGACCACAAGGTAATCTGGCTTAGCGATATTAGAGACGCGTGAATGCCAGGGATTCAATTCAATGCACCCGAGATTGTTCAGGTACGCCAGCGTGCTTGCGTCATTGCAGATGATATAGTTTATATCACGATTGGCGCTTTCTGCGCGCAACTTTTCTGTTTTCAACCACGGTGGTATTTTGCTTCCTGCATCTTTTTGGAAAAACCCATCGTCGGCAATGCCGTTCGGATTTCGTCTCAGAGATTGTGGACGATCTTTCAAATGCGGAAGAATAAGTTTGTGTATCGCATTGTAATAGTCAATAACGTCGCCTTTTGTTATGCCTTCTTCAGGCCAGTAAAGTTTCTTTCGGTTTGTAATTGTAACATGTATTTCCGGCAAAGGGGCTTCCACCAATGTTTGACCACCATTGTTATTTTTTTTTGCCGGGCGATCCAACGTTGTTGTTTCTCCAGCGGATTTGTCAATTCTAAGCCCCATGAATACGGGATGACGCATAATTCCGTCTGCTGTTAGTTCCGTATACTTCACATTGCACACAAGTTCGGGTCTAACCCATGTTACGCCTGCTTTTACAGGTATCCGAGAATGGAAAGGAGACGTTGGGGTAACGAGCGGTTGAAACTGCGAGTACAGATTTTTTAAGGTGTTCTGTGTAAATCCTGTTCCGGTGTGACCGATGTAACGCAACTTATTCTTATCCCATATGGCAAGTATCAGTGCACCGAAATAGTTCCGACTTCCGCGGGGCTGGGTGTAACCCGCAATAATGGCTTCCTGTGTATTGTGATTTTTGATCTTTAACCAATCGCGCGATCGGCTACCTTCAACGTAACGGCTATCCGAGCGTTTAGCAATCATTCCCTCAAGATCATTCGCAACCATTTCTTTTAGGAATTGGACACCATTGCCGATAACGTGCTCCGAGTAACGGATGATTGGACTTTCTCCAATGACGCGGCGGGCAATCTCTTTTCGGTCAACCAACGGTAAATGTGTAATGTTTTTACCCTGGTACCGAAGGCAATCAAAAACGTAGTACACGATTGAAGCCGACTGATTGTCTCCGTATTGTTGAAGTTTTTGAAAGTCTGGCTTGCCTCGTTCATTGAAAACTACGATTTCTCCGTCTAAGACAACATCTTCCTTTAGACTATGCAACGCGCTGACTATTCGCGGATACAATAGCTCAAAAGAGAGGCCGTTTCTTGAATATAGCTTCACCTGTTCTGGCCCAATCTCGGCCACAGCGCGATAACCATCCCACTTGACCTCGAAGATCCACTCGGAGTCATCAAATGCTTCGTCATGCAGCGTGGCAAGCATCGGTGAAATGTAATGCCTGAATTTTTCTTTGCCGGCACCGCGTACAGACCTGAAGCGACCTGCAGTTTTTTTCAAACTACTCAGCGGAGACTTGCTTTTGATGCTTGTTTTGCGTGTGATGGCCATGCATGCATTTTTGCTTTTCACCAAAAATTCTAATGCCCGGCAACCCTTGGCTGGTTACCGAAAGTATTGATTTTCAATCTCTTGGGTAATAAAGTACCCATCCACAATTACGTAAACCAAATTATACTGAATTGAAAATGAGGGACTTGAAATCGCCAGACGGTTGGAACAATTTTTCCTAAATGGAACGCGAACAAAAACCAAAAGTAATATGAAACGCATTTTCAAAATATTGACAGTCGCTTCCCTTTTTGCTTTCTATTCTTGTAATGAGACACGCAGAGAGCAAGACGTGGACAGCAATGAAGTTGCCGAAGACGTAAACGAGGAAAGATTTGAAGAAGACAATAGCATGGAGAAGGATGCAGATTTTGTCGCAAACGCTGTCGCATCGAATCTCGCTGAAATCCAGTTGGCAAAACTTGCAAGTGAGCGTTCTTCCAGCCCGGAGGTAAAGAAATTGGCGCAGATGCTCGAAGAGGAGCACACAAAGACACTTACCGAATTGAAAGCATTGGCAAGCGCAAAGTCGATCAGCGTTCCCGTAGAGCCGGAGGATGAAGCTGTCCGCAAGATGGAGAACCTTCGTGAGGAGAAAGCTGAAGATTTCGACAAGAAATGGCTTGACGAAGTGAAGGACATGCACGAAAAGTCAATTGATAAATTTGAGAAACGCTCAGAGAAAAGTGAAGACGCGGAAGTAAAAGCGTTGGCTAGTAAGACACTCCCTCATCTGAAAATGCACAAGGAAAAGATTGAACAGTGTGAAGAGAAAATTAAGGACCAGAATAAAAATTCATAATTGGCAATATTTCAAAACAAAGGCTGTCTTAATCAGGGCAGCCTTTTTTATGACTGATTGTTTGCGCGTACCTGGAACGTTGCCACATCGTCCTTCCCGGATCCATGTATATCCAACAGCCGCTTCGAAATGCCCAAACTGGGCGCACTTGCATGGGTATTTTACTACCCACAACCGAGCTTGAGAAAACATTTCGTAGGTAAAATTTTGGCAATCGTACTGGCACGAGAATATCAAGCTTTCAGCCAGAAAATAATACTGACTTCCTATGCCAAATATGACTTCTACAGACCTGGTTTGCTTCTCTCACCTCCGTTGGAATTTTGTTTATCAAAGACCGCAGCATCTTCTTTCAAGATTCTCTAAACAATTCAGAACGTTTTTTATCGAGGAGTCAATCTTCGATGCGACCACAGAAAATTTTCTGGAGATAAACAATCCACAAGAAAACCTGTTTGTTGTCGTTCCACATCTCATTGGAGAGAAGTCTGAAGAAGTAAATGTTTCAGTTCAAAAGGAATTGCTTTCGAAATTATTTATCGACAAGCAAATAACCAGTTATTTCTTCTGGTATTACACGCCGATGGCCGTTGCAATCACCGATCAATTTAACCCGACGGTCATCGTGTATGATTGTATGGACGAGTTGTCGGCGTTCAAATTTGCACCTCAATCGTTGAAGGACAGAGAGAATGAATTGTTTACAAAGGCAGATCTTGTTTTTACCGGTGGGTATAGCTTATACGAAGCGAAAAAACATAAGCATCCCGATGTACATGCATTTCCAAGCAGCATAGATTATGCGCATTTTAGCAAGGCACGTCAGTATACAACAGACCCTTTGGATCAGGCGCACATTCCGCATCCCCGCATCGGTTATTTCGGCGTGCTGGACGAACGTATGGATTTCGATCTCGTGGAAGCTGTTGCCCGGCGAAAGCCAGAGTGGAGTTTTGTGATGGTTGGTCCACTTGCCAAGATCAGTCCCGAATCATTGCCGAAACTGCCGAATCTCTATTACCTCGGCATGAAGCAGTATGCAGAGCTTCCAGAGTACATTTCAGGATGGGACGTTGCCATGATGCCATTTGCCCATAATGAATCAACGCGATACATAAGCCCTACTAAAACACCCGAGTATCTGGCTGCAGGCAAACCTGTGGTTTCAACGCCTATCATCGATGTGTTACGTCAGTACGGAAGACACGGGCTTGTAAGCATTGCAGGTACAGCAGAGGAATTCGTAAGAGTTACAGCGATTGCTCTTACAAATAGTGAACGTGAAGAATGGCTCGAAAACGTAGATGACATATTAGCGCAAAATTCGTGGGACAAAACATGGCAGCGGATGATGTACCTGATCACACGAAAGCTGAATGAAAAGCAGCGCATGAATAATGTTAAAGAACAATTATATGTTTGATTACCTGATAGTGGGTGCCGGGTTTGCCGGCAGCGTTCTTGCGGAGCGTCTGGCCAGTGAAGCGAATAGAAAAGTGTTGATTATAGATCAGCGTGATCATATCGGTGGAAACGCTTATGATTATTTTAACAGGCACGGTGTCCTCGTGCATAAATACGGCCCCCATATTTTTCATACAAACTCAAAGAAAGTTTTCGAGTACCTTTCCAAATTTACGGCGTGGCGTCCTTACGAACACAGGGTGCTGGCAAGTGTTGACGGGCAACTTGTACCGATGCCGATTAACCTGAACACTATTAACAAATTATACGGGTTAAGTTTGAATGCGACCGAAGTGGAAGCGTTTTTCGAATCTCGCGCAGAGAAAAAAGATCGCGTTGTAACTTCTGAGGATGTTGTTGTGAATAAGGTGGGACGGGAGCTTTACGAAAAATTCTTCAAAAATTACACGCGCAAGCAATGGGACCTTGATCCTTCAGAGCTTGATGCTTCGGTTACCGCGCGTGTTCCAACACGAACAAACCGCGATGACCGGTATTTCACAGATACATACCAAACGATGCCACTGTATGGCTATACGCGAATGTTCCGCAAAATGTTATCACATCCAAACATTAAAGTGATGCTCAACACCGACTTCCGGGAAATTGCAGATGTGATCCCTTACAAGAATATGATCTATACTGGTCCTATCGATGGTTATTTCAACTATTGCTACGGACGATTACCATACCGGTCGATAGAATTTAAGTTTGAGACACACGACGCTGACGTCGTTCAGCCGACAGGCACCGTCAATTACCCGAACGAGCAAGCCTACACACGCACAACAGAGTTTAAATATCTTACCGGTCAAAAACATAGCAAAACGACGATTGTCTATGAATATCCAATGGCCGAAGGTGACCCATACTATCCCATACCACGTCCTGAAAACGCCGAGATTTACAAGAAGTACCAGCGGCTGGCTGCCACAATGACGAATATTTATTTCAGCGGCAGGCTCGGAACTTACAGGTACTACAACATGGATCAGGTTATTGCACAGTCTTTGACATTATTCGACAAAATATCGCAACAACAACAGCCCGAAAAACAAGCTAATGGACAGAAAATTTACCAACATACCTGAGCTATGGGGTGGGATTGAATGTTCATTCAACAGAGTTAATAACAGATATTTCGATCAGCTCCAATACGCAGGACATTATAATCGAATTGAAAGTGATATCGAAGCATTTGCGTCAACGTCAGTTCGCGCCATGCGGTACCCTGTCATTTGGGAGCGGCTGCAGCCGTCATTGAATACTAGCATTAGCTGGCAACAGACGGCAATTGCGTTAAATGCGCTTCGCCGACGAAAGATAAATCCTATCGCAGGACTTGTACATCACGGTAGCGGGCCCCGATATGCTGAAGTTCGCAACGAAACATTTCCACTTCGGTTGGCATCCTTCGCCAAAATGTTCGCGGCTGAATTTCCGTGGGTGGAATATTACACGCCTGTCAATGAACCGCTCACCACTGCACGGTTTTCCGGGTTATATGGACTTTGGTTTCCGCACAAACGAAATGACAGCGCATTTGTCAAAATATTACTCAATGAACTGAAGGGCGTTGTACTTGCGATGAAAGCGATTCGGCAGATTAATCCGGATGCTAAGCTTATTCAGACGGAGGATCTTGCAAAGATTTACAGCACACCACTTATGAAATACCAGGCCGATTTCGAGAACGAAAGACGCTGGCTGACTTTTGATATTCTCTGCGGAAAGTTAAAGCCTGGTCATGCTTTATGGTGGTACTTCACAAAGTACGCGACCACTGAAAATGATTTATTTTTTTTTGTTGATAATCCATGTTCGCCCGATATAATTGGTTTGGATTACTATCCCACTTCAGAAAGATATCTTGACGAAAACATTGATAAATATCCACCCGAACGACACGGCCACAACCATCGCCATCGTTACGCCGATGTGGAGGCATTGCGCGTCAAACACGATTTTGACTCAGGCGCTTTTGTGCTGATCAAAGAGGTGTGGGACCGCTATCACCTGCCCATCGCAATCACGGAAGTGCACATTAATTGTGATCACGAAAACCAGATCCGATGGTTTGCCGAAATTCGCAATACCTGTCGCCAGTTGATGGCGCTCGGAGTTGATATCCGCGCAATAACAGCCTGGGCTATGATGGGATCTTTCGGATGGAACAGACTCTTAACGGTAGACGGCGGTGATTATGAAGCAGGAGCGTTTGGCTTGCGCGATGGCGAACTGGTAGCTACTCCGTTAGCGAGCTATCTCAGGCAACTTTCACAGGATCCTGAATTTATTCATCCGGCTGAACAATATCCCGGTTGGTGGAAACAACCCTCGCGGCTGATTTTTGAAACGAAACTGAAGGCCAATCCCGTTTTATTGAACGAGCATTGTATTGAATAGCGGGAACACGTTTTGATTTATTTATTCTTTAAAAGAAAGTTATGCAAAAAGGTGGAAAGAAAAGACCGGTGCGCAAGCCACAGGCGCAAAGGAGACCTGGACTCGAGTCAGAAATGACACCTTCACCAATTTCGGAACGGAAAGAAATGCTTGCTGGAAAGCTATTGAACAAAATCGCTGTTATTACTGGCGGGGATAGCGGCATTGGCCGCGCAGCGGCCGTTCTTTTCGCACAAGAAGGAGCCGATGTTTCGATTATCTATCTTTCTGAAGACAAGGACGCTGAGGAAACAAAGGCCATGATCGAAAGTCACGGTCGCACTTGTCAATTAATATCCGCTGATATTAGCAAACAACGAAACTGCGAGCGGGCGATAAATAAAGTCATCAAAGAGTTTGGGCGAATTGATATCCTTGTCAATAACGCAGCTATTCATTATGAGCGCGAAAAGCTTGAAGACATCAGCGCTGATCAACTTATTAAAACATTTTCGACAAACATCTTTTCTTATTTCTGGATAACTCAGGCAGCTTTGCCTTTTATGAAGAAAGGTTCAGCCGTTATCAACACAACATCCGTTACCGCGTATCGCGGAAGTGGCGGCCTGATCGATTATGCTTCTACGAAAGGGGCAATCGTCAGCTTTACGCGAAGTCTCGCGGCTAATCTTGTCAAGCGTGGTATACGTGTGAATGGGGTTGCGCCCGGTCCGATTTGGACGCCATTGATCGCTTCTACCTTTAAGCCAAAGAAAGTCGCGCAGTTTGGAAGTGACGTACCAATGGAAAGGGCGGGCCAGCCAGCTGAGGTGGCGCCGTCATATTTGTTCCTTGCTTCTGATGATAGTTCGTACATGACCGGCCAGATACTTCACCCTAATGGGGGCGAAATTGTCAACGGCTAGTCCCACATGTAACAAAAGGAAATTAATCTGACATTTTAGATTGAGTATCTGCGTGTGAGAAATCTCACGACATCTGCGTTGAAGTACGCATTTTCAGCTGTATGGCTGGTTTCATTCCAAACAAGTTCATAAAACATTACATTCAGCATTTTTGCCCGTGAATGCAAGTTGTTGTGCGATCCAGATTTCCGGATTTTTGTTCTGCTAATCGAAGTAATAATAACCCCACCATTACTTCACTTCATAACATAACAATTTTTCTGTCCCAGTCAGTATACTGGACATATATGAAGAACACTGTTGATTTAGACAAGCTTCAGTCAGGACAATGGACTCAGGAAAAGGCCAACAAATGGTACGAAGAAACAGGTTGGCTCTTAGGATGTAACTATGCCCCCTCCACTGCGGTGAACCAACTTGAAATGTGGGAGGAGGATACGTTTGATCCGATCACTATTGATCGCGAACTTGGATGGGCCGCTAATCTTGGATTTAATTCGATCCGCGTTTTTCTTCATGACCTTCTTTGGAAACATGACTCCCAGGGCCTGCTTATACGAATGGAAACGTTTCTGAAAATTGCAGACTCGCACGGGATCGGTGTCATGTTTGTTCTCTTTGACTCTGTCTGGAATCCTTTTCCGGCACCGGGTAAGCGGGAATATAAAATAGGTGTGCATAACTCAGGCTGGCTGCAAAGCCCGGGTCTTGAAATCCTAAAGGATGTATCGCGCCACGGTGAGCTGGAGTCGTATGTAAAAGGAGTCATCGGTCATTTCGCAAATGATAAACGCGTTCAGGTTTGGGATCTCTTTAATGAGCCATGTAATACCAACGCAGCTTCGTATGGTGCACATGAGCCAACCGATAAGGCGCATCTCGCACTAGCGCTTTTGAAAAAAGTGTTTAGCTGGTCACGTGAAATGAATCCGTGTCAGCCGCTGACATCGGGTGTCTGGATCGGGGAGTGGTGCGAGATGAAAGTAAAAGAACTTGATCGTTTTATGCTCGAAGCTTCGGATGTGATCACTTTTCATAACTACGAATCACCGGAAGAAATGGAGCGCAGAATTAAAAAACTGTCGCGATTTAATCGTCCCATATTGTGCACAGAGTACATGGCGCGCGGCTTCAACAATACTTTTGAAAGCATCCTGCCCGTTTTTAGAAAATACAACGTAAGTGGCTATAGCTGGGGCCTGGTTGCCGGCAAAACACAAACCAATTATGCGTGGGACTCATGGGCAGTTACGTACGATGGTGAACCTTCACTTTGGTTCCACGACATCTTCAGACAAGACGGCACCCCTTACCGGGAAGAAGAAATTCGCTATCTGACACAGTTCAAACCAACAACAAGAAGAGAATCTTTTTAAGAGAACAAATATTTTATTAGACCCTGTTAGTAGATGCACCCGGTAACACGGGTGTTTCTTTTTTATGCAGCTGTCTTCACCTCTTCCTTAAGCGTGACCGTCAATTCTCCGTTCGCTTCGAGCACAATTGTATCGACATCGACAAGGTCATTTACTCCTTGCATTTTCAGTGTGCTCAGAATGTCTTTTTCCGTTAGCTTGTGCTGTATCAAAATACCTTTATAAAACTTTCCGCTGTGGAATAACACGTAAGCTTTCGGAAATTGATTTTGTTTACTCTGCAAATGCCTTAGATACATGACACACGCACCGACAAACATAGCGACAAGACTGAGAAAGAACATGTATCTATTAAAGGCCGGGATTGATTTATTTGAGATCACAAAAAATGCGAAGAAGCCAACGAACATACTAATGAATATCTCGTTCGTTTGTAACCGGTTTCTAATATTGCTCGACAACGTCGAAAAATACCACCGGATGTAGACAAAAAGTGAAAGTGATGCTGTCAACAGAATCAGATTCAAGACTGAAGTTAGCGTATACCGTTCCATAACACAACCATTTATTTAATACGCGGATAACGTGTATTGATGCCGTTTAAAAAGTATACCCGCTGCGCATGTGTAATCTGCGGGCGTTGACGATATTCTGATTGCCACGAAGGCCGGACTTAAACGAGGAAGTTCCACCTCATATTTTTGGAATGGCCGCTTCTGCAATGAGTCACACATTCGTCGGCTTGTCTTGTTTATTCTAGTACATCTAATGGTTTTGAAAAGACGATTCCCGTGATCTTTATATCTTGCTATGAGAACCTTTCAATATGCCTTTTAAAGTCTTACTCCGGACCTTGTTATTCACCTTCATCCTTTATGGAGGATTTATATTGAACGCTGATGCGCAGCACGATGTCATGATACAGGGTTTTTATTGGGATGTTCCTGTCGATGCGGACGACAAGAACGGATTCTGGTGGGATTCGCTTCAAAGTAAAGCGACCGCACTGCGCGATATTGGTATAACCGGGATCTGGGTTCCATCTCCTGCGAAGGGAAATTTTGGCATTTACGATATGGGCTATGGCATCTTTGATTTGTATGATCTCGGAAACTATCAACAGAAGGGAACAACGGAGACGCGTTTTGGTTCCAGAGCCGAACTTCATAATATGATCGGGGCCATGCACGAAAATAATATCGACGTTTACGCCGACATCGTGATGAATCATCTTTATACAAACGAGGAACAGGAAGAAAATAATCCGGAAGTAAAACGTTACGTTTTCGATGAAGCAAGGAGGAACGGAAAACAGTATGCGCCGTATCCGACGAACGAAATCAAATGGGTTTTGAAAGATGCACGGCCGGGAAAATATCATCTGGAAATACACGGGTATCACCTTACCAAAACAGACGATTTTTGGAATGGCTATGATCTGCAGGTAGATTTTACCGGCACCGGATTTTCGGATCGGTTTACTTTTGCTGAACGCACGAATCGGAAGAGTAAAATATCTGCGCTGCGTTCGGGCGTGATAATGCGCGATACACTTAGTGAAAGCAAAACGTTTAATTCATATTCGTTTGATGTTCGTACTACCCGCGACGTTCTGATCCGGCTTACTGCACGCAAGCTAACACATGATGGAAAGTGGGAGTGGAGTGATCAGATAAATGGGTATTACCCAAAGGTCGTTCGTTATGAGAATTCAGATATTGCAAAAACTGAACGCCTGGAGGCGCGCACGAATACGCGTTTGGTACCGGTTCAACATACGGGAAAAGGAGAACAAAATTTCCGTCTGAACTATTCACACTTTCATCCGGCACATGCGAATGATTCTCTCGGCTACGCGGGTGGCGACGAAATTGTGCCTACAACCAAGCTCTTTGGAAATGATCTGAATACATACAGCGTGGAGGTACAAAAGTATTATCAGGACTGGGGACGTTGGCTTGTTGAAGAAATTGGCTTTGACGGATTCAGATTAGATTGGGTGCGTGGATTTCAGGAAGAATATGTTTCCAGCTGGGTGAAAGCGCTTCCGCCTTCAGACAAATCACGATTTGTTGTGGGAGAGTATTGGGGAGGGGCTAAAGCAATTCAACGTTGGGTCAGCACGCTTTCTCATGAAGAGGTATTTGTGAAAGCATTTGATTTTCCATTGAAGTTTACATTGACAGAAATGTGTAACAACTCAGGAAAGGACTTTGATATGACCAGGCTTTCCACTGCCGGACTCATCAGCAACGCCGATGGATTTTCGCTTCCGGATTCGGCTGTGGTTACGTTTGTGGAAAATCACGATACTGGCAAAGAGCACGACAAATGGGTAGCGAAGGATTGGCATATGGCATATGCTTTTATGATGATGCATCCCGGAAGACCATGTGTTTTTTACAATCACCTTTTCGGTGATACACTGACGGATGCCGGTGATCGCTCATTGAAGATTGTCCCGGATAAAACATTGGGTGACGAGATCAGAAAACTGATTGCCCTTCGAAACATGTATGCTTATGGCCAGTTGCAAGTCCTTCCGGAAACAGACAGAAATGTCTACATCGCGAAACGCAATGGTGAAAAGGAACATCCTGGTTGCATCTTTTTGTTGAACAATCATGACACAGAAACGCAAAGCATCTCCATCGGAAGCACTGAACGATTGCAGCCTGGAATATATGTAAACGCATTGGATGCCGATATAGCAACGACCGTTTCCGCAGACGGGATTGGAATATTTTCCGTACCTGCACGGGGATATGCGGTCTTCGTTTTGAAGGGCGATTTTCAGCTTATCAATTAGGCTGTTTTCAAAGCTGTGCTTTTGTGAATTACCGTTCGAATGTTTAACATTGCAGCTCATTTCAATCTCGCCGGCTTAACCGGCAATATTGGAAGGGCCCATAGCTCAGCTGGTTAGAGCACCTGACTCATAATCAGGGGGTCGCAGGATCGTGCCCTGCTGGGCCCACCACTAATTTTCACTTCCATCGTTGTCGGTCAACAGCATAATCTTTGATTTAGGGGGCGTTATTCTTGATCTCGATGTTTCCGCAACGGTTCATGCCCTCAGAAAATTATCTGGGATTTCGCAGGAAAAAGCAATGGAGATTTTTGGTTCGAGTCCTGAATTCGCATTTGAAAAAGGAACACTCCACGAGAACGAGTTTCGAAATTTTATTCGCGATGCCTATCATATCAATGCAACCGATCAGTCGATTGATGATTGCTGGAATGCCATGTTGCTGGGTCTACCACAGAAAAAAGTCGATTTATTAAAGGCGTTGAAAGAACGATACAAAGTTTTCCTGTTAAGCAATACCAATTCAATTCACCTTCGCCATATCAATGAGGTAATTGTCAGGAACCTTACCGGCGATGTTGAAATTGATGTGTTTTTTGATCGCGCATACTATTCTCACAAAATGGGTATGCGCAAACCCGAACGTGAAATTTTCATGCAGGTGATGACAGAAAACCAATTGCAGCCATCAACAACACTTTTTCTCGACGACAATATTGAGAACATTGAAGCCGCGAACGCGCTGGGAATAAAAACGGTTTATGTAAAGTCAACTGATAGGATATTCGATGTATTCAGATAAGAAAGAATTTAGGAGGATACTGCTTCAGGTAGCCTTATTCGTGATCACATTCATTACAACCACGCTCGCAGGCGCGCAATGGGCGTATGGTAAATCTGTGTTTGCGGAAAGTTTTACATGGTCAGATTTTATCAGCGGGCTTTCGTTTTCAGTACCGTTGCTTTTGATCCTCACTGTCCATGAGTTCGGACATTATTTCATGGCAATATATCATCGTGTGAAAACATCGCTGCCATATTATATCCCGATTCCACCAATACCGTTTTTACCTTTTTCATTTGGCACTTTTGGCGCTGTAATACGTTTGAGAAGCAAACCGTTTACCAACATCCAGACCTATGATATCGGGCTTGCGGGGCCGCTTGCAGGTTTTGTTGTTGCGCTCGCATTGCTGGTCTATGGTTTCAGCACATTGCCACCCGCTGAATACGTATTTCAATTTCATCCTGAGTATGAGCAATACGGTGCGCATTACGGTGATCATGTTTACTCCGAAGAATTTGTAAAACAACAGATCGCGGGACTAGACTCATTAAGCGGTGGAATTGTCGATATACAGATCGGCAAGAATCTCATGTTTATAATAGCGGAGCAGTTTGTCGATGATCCCACACGCATCCCGAATTCGCATGAGCTGATGCATTACCCGCTATTACTGGCAGTATATTTTGCTTTGTTTGTGACCGCGCTGAATCTTTTACCGATCGGCCAACTTGACGGAGGTCACGTTATTTACGGATTGTTCGGTTACAAGAAGCACCGTATCATCGCATCGTTCTTTTTTGTCGGCATCATGTTTTACGCCGGCGTGAATAATCCTTACATCCAACTGAGTCTCGCGCCTGGCGAGTTGCTCTTCAATACATCCCTATACATTCTATTCTTATTTTTTGCGTTTACAGGGCTTGGCCTTTCAAAACGTGATACGCTGATGTACGTGCTCATGATCGTTGCGCTTCAGTTCCTGATGATGGTTGTACTGCCTGATGTGAAAGGATTCAACGAATGGTTGATCCTGGGATTTCTACTTGGCAGATTAGTTGGGATTCAACATCCGCCATCAGAAATTGAGCAGCCGCTGGATCAAAAAAGAATTATTCTCGGGTGGCTAACACTACTGATCTTTATCTTGTGTTTCACGCCCGTACCCATAACGATCGATTTTATCTTACCGGGTAATTAGGATTTTCTTGGTTGCAACTTTGTTCCTTTTCCGAAGACGCATAAGATAAAGTCCTGCGGCATGGTTCACCGTGATTTGCCGACCGTCGTTTTGTTGTTCGGACTCAAATGCAACTTCAATTCCGTTCATATTAATAATCCGGATTTCATCGACGTGTCCCTTAATAAAGAATGAACCACGACTCGGGTTTGGATAAACTGAAATTCCAAGTTCTTCCTCCACGCCCGGGATGACCAATTCAATATCACCTGATCCGAAAACAGGACGGATCATTAAACTCCCGTGCACATTTTCGTTCTGAAACCATGTTACCCGATCGCTAGAGTGATATATCCTGTCGCCTGTATCATTATCGATGTCGAGTCCAACGATGGCTTTACCTGCGAGCGGTTGTTGCCATCCAATATAAAAATATGGTTCAGTAATCAGCAGGGCAGGAGCAAACCGGATTTCCTGGAATTCATTGATTCCCTTTTGGGAAATTCCTTTTAATATGTTCTGACGTATTCCGCCGGGCCGACCGTTGGCATCATCGTAAATAGAAAAATTAACTGTCTGGTTACTAGTTACGCCATATCCTGGAAAGTAAATATCAAATCCAATCAATGTATCTGGTTCGGGATAAAGCTTCTCGAACTGATAGGCGACCAGTGTACCAGCTGTAATGAGGCCGGCAGCGTATTCGGCAACTCCGTCATCGTACGCATAGTAATCTGAAAGAACAAATGACCTTGTAATTGTATCGTTAATCGTAAAATTAATTGGTTGAAAATCGAATCGACCGTCGTCGGTAGAGTCCGCGCTGATAACAGTGATTTGCAAATCGACTTTTACGGCAGTCGCGAGTGAGTCGAATTGATCATTATTTAGCGGATCCGGTAGTCCGGTGTCGTAATCCGTAGTCACACGTTCCAGCGCCCCCATAACACCATTTCGTTCGCCACCAGGATTCCTTTTTACACCCGTGCTATCCATCAGCAGCGCTTCATAAACGCGAACGCTGCTGTCGGCATATATGTTTGTAAATTTTCCCGCGACAGCGAAGAACACCGATTGTTTTTCCTGATTCTTTAAGTTTTGTACTTCGAATCGTACAGTATCAATCACATTTTCGCCCTCTTTAAAATGATGATAGGGAACAGCCGTATAAACGCCCAGCAACGACGTTGGCATCGATGCAGGTGCACGATCCGGAAATGACATATCGGTATCATGACGGTTGTCATTAAGGTAGATATAGTCGAGATTCCAGGTATCGTAAGGACCGGATTCTCTGCCATAACTTCTGAAGCGAAACTGAAAACTGTCATGGAAATAAATGATGCTATCGACTTGAATCAGCGTATCATAAAATACGCTACGATCAAAAGAAGTTTCGGGAAAGATGGTTGAGATGGTATGCCATACGTCCTGATCATCTTTGAAGCTTAGCTCCAGGAAATCTGTTGGATCTGGCGCTTCTCCACCCCCTTGCCATTGGTAGAAGAAGCTAAGGTAAACTGAATCACGTTCAATTTCCTCACCATCCAAATCTATCGGCTTTGATACCAGCGTGTCTGTGTAGCCAGTCGCCACGATGTCCTCAATATTATAGGGTAATCCGAGATAATTGAGGCCGTCGAAAGTCGCAACCTTATGGGTAGGCGCATTAATCCCCACTGTATTATTTACCCATACCGAGCGGCTCATCGCCCATCTATTAGAGTCAGGATAAACACCATTTGAAATTGAAAAGTCATCCCAGAAAGGAAGGGAAAGAACGTCGGCCTGGGTACGTGCAGCGGCGGCCTGCGTACCTTTTAAGTTACTTCGCTGGGCTGGCTCAAGTTGGAATTGTGCAGACGTGGTTGTTCCTGACGCAACAATCAAGATTACAGTCAGTAGTTGAAAAACAGAAAAAATGGAACAGACTTTCAATGGTTATCGTTTATAACTGCTGGTCTTCCTCCGGCGGCTCATTCTCCTCCGGTGCTAGGTCAAGAGCGCCCGGCTTACCGATCCATAGATCAACGACATCACCCACCTTGATCTTTTCTGATGGAACAGGATTTTGTTTCAAAATTACGCCGCCATTCGCTGTGTCGCCAATAAGCTGCACTTTTCCGATGCTGAGATTCGAGCCAAGCAATGGAATTTTAGCGTCTTCATAAGACATTCCGAGCAGATTCGGGGCTGGTAGCGTATCACTTCCGCCATCCATTACAACCAGGTCAACGATAGTTCCCTTCGGAATGCGGACTCCGGGAGCAATTTCATTTCCATTAACACGCATCTTTGTAACCACATTTAGAAACGGTCCACGTACCAGGTGAATTTTACCTCTCACCAGCTCGCTGCCTTTCAGTACCGCATCGGCATTCGTGACGGAACCATCGATCAGATCCGGCATCGGCACGGTGGGGGGATTGATCCGGTTTACCGACAAATAAATCTTGCGATTCTCCTTTACTTTTGCGCCAGCCTGCGGAACCTGTTTTAACACGGCAAGCGGCGGATAATCTGCGCTGTAGGAAGAATCATTTATTTCATAACGCAGGTCGTGTTCCTCAAGAAATGCCGCAACTCTTTCAACAGGCATCCCTTCAACATTAGGAACGGTTATGCTCTCTGCGTGATTTGTCGTTTTCGGCAAATAGATATAAAAATACGACAGGCAAAGCGCTGCAATAATAAATGCCGCTACGAACCCGTGCATTAGAACGCCACCCAATGTGCTGTTATTATATTTTTTGCTGAATTGGATTTTCATCAATGTAGTTTAGTAAAAATAACCATCAGAATTTCAATGCCGAATTAAAATCCCTTTCAATGCGTTTACCGCGGTCATAGCGCTCATTTGCCAGGTCGAGTAACCGAGTGATGAGGTCGGTGAAATTGATTCCGCGTTCTTTCCACATCATTGGATACATACTTGAATTTGTAAAGCCCGGGATGGTATTGATTTCGTTAATATAGATTTTTCCGTCCCTGGTGAGAAAGAGATCTACGCGAGAGAAATCCTCACAATAAAGTGCCTTGTATGCGTCAACTGAGACTTTGCGGATCCGCTCGGCTTCTTCCGAAGTTAATTTCGCGGGCACGTCAATTTTCACCGCATCCGGATCGACATATTTTGCATCAAACGTGTAAAATTCATACTGGCTACTGATCGTGATCTCGCCGGGAAGAGATGCTTCAGGAGGATAATTGCCAAGGATCGCGCACTCAATCTCCCGACCGGTGATAAACTCCTCCGCGATAAGATAATCGTCAAATTGGAAAGCGTCGTCGATGGCCTTTCTAAAACTCTCCGGGTCCTTGACTTTCGACACACCAACAGATGAACCAAGGCTAGCCGATTTGATCATAAAAGGAAATCCGATTTTACTTTTGATTTCTTCCAGGTTTATAGCCTCTTTCTCACTGTAATGATATGTAAGGAAGTTTGTGACTGGTAAACCGGCTTCTCGCAACAGGCGTTTCGCCACAATTTTGTTCATCGACATGGAAGACCCAAGAACACCGGTACCCACCATCGGAATATCCATTGCCTTAATTAAACCCTGGATACTACCGTCTTCTCCATCCGTTCCATGTAACACAGGTAAGATAATATCGGCCTTAATCCGGTCACCGCTCGAAAGTAGCATAAAACCGGGTCGCTGGGCATCTAATATCAGTCCGAGGGCTTTGCCCTGTTCAACGTCTTTGGTTACCCCGGACGTGAGATACCATTGACCGCTTTTGGAAATACCAATCGTTAACGGTTCAAAAAGGTCTTTGTCAATGAATTCAAAAATGTTTTTGGCTGAATTTACAGATACACCATGCTCGACAGAACGACCTCCGTATAAAATGGCAACTTTTTTCTTTTTCGACATTCTTGGAAATTTGAGCCTAAAGATAATTTAAATACCGTTTCCAGCATCTATTGAAGATATTATGCTTTAACGTATACGGTTGACCGCTTTTCCAAGAGAGGTGATGAGGCTAAATTCTAAAAATGCCCGCCTTTATTTTCAAGGAACTTCCAGTTCATCGGGCCTTCTACCAAAATATTTGCTGCCACAACGCCAATGCCAGCTTCACCCTGCAATTCCTCATCATTTCCTTTTCTAGTTCGAACGTGTGTTATCGACGAAAGCCTCCCACCGTAATAAGCAGGAATTCCACTCTTGTATAATTCAACATCGTTCACGACACCTCCGTTGAATACGGAAAAGAAACCAAAAAGATGACTTGGGTTATAGACGATAGCGTTATCGAGTACGATGAGATTTTGATCAATCGCTCCTCCGCGAACATAAAACCTGTATTCCCCTCGGCAGCAGTCTGGATGCCGGGCATTAACTGAAGAATCCGGATTGGATCAGCTTCACCTAATAAGTATGGAAGTTTTTCCAGGTCGTCTTTTCCGAGCGTAATCCGACCAGTTTGCGTGTCTCGAATATTCTCATCTGCGTGGCGTCCACTGATCACGATTTCATCCATTTCGGATGTCACGGGCATTAATGGAATATTTAGTTTGATATCGCTTTCAAGTGTGATTTGACGTTTAATTTTTTCGTAGCCGATCAATGAAAACACCAGCACATACTTTCCACGCGGTAACGGCAGACGATACATTCCTTCAAGATTTGCACTTACACCGCCTGCCGCCCCTTCAGGATAAACGACTGCCGCAGGCAGTGGTGCTCTCGACAAGCTGTCGTAAATGATGCCGCTGATAGAGAAGTCAGGCTGCGCCTTGCTCACTGCTGAGATAAGGAAAAACAACATTGTAAAAATGAAGCGTACGGGGTGCACGGTTAGGCGGTAGTTGAACGTTAACGGTTTACAGCAATTTTAGTCACGTAAATATCAGAGGCGACTTTGACCCTTACGAAATAGATGCCTTGTGGTGTGGCCGCGTCAAGCGGCAAGGGGTAGACTTGATTCAGCACCTCATGCCATTCAGCGTATCCAATTACTTTTCCGTTGACGTCTACGACCTGGCACAAAACATCAGATCGGTCGGCCAGTTTAAATCCAATCTTTAGCGAAGTTGCAGCCGGGTTCAATCGGTCATAACCGAAAATGTTATATGGCATCTGAAACGGTAGCTCTGTCGGTGTCGCACGATTGAATATCTCAATATTGTCGAGATACAGATTGTTGCCATTCATGTTTGTAACGACAAATGCAAGGCGCACCGCCGCTTCCCCTGCGTAGTCGCTGAGGTCTACAGCGACTCTTCGTGTCCAATCTTCGGAAGTAGGAATCCAGGCTTCATCCAATGATTCAGGTGTTTGCCAATCATACGGAACTGATTCATAGCTGTTGCCACAATTACGTGAGACGAATATTTTCAACTCCTCCACTTTGTAATCACGTGATTTATGGGAGAAATCAAAAAGGAGTGTTGCATTTTCCTCAGCGTGTGAAAAGTCAAGAAGGGGAGACACAAACCAATTTTCTTCACCGATGTTTACGTTTTCGAAGGACTTCATGGCTACTGCATGGCCGCCATCAACTTCTGTAATTTCCCAGGTGGCGTTTCCCTCAGAGTTTAAGGAGAGCCATTTTTCATGCACGAGATCCTCAAACGTTAAACGAAGTGGGATAATATCCCTGTCGCTATCGACCCTGATCCTGGCGGAAAGCGCGTTGTTCGAAGGATCATCGTACGTGACATTGTCCAGCACATTTACCTGCACATCTACGTCATTCTCGCCTGCATTTAATTTTACATCCTTAACTGACAGCGTGGTTAATCCGGTAAGATTCAGATTTGTAAATGTTTCGCTGCAGCAAGGCAAGCCATTTACAGATACAACTATTTCCAAATCGTTTACCGGCTTAACTGAAAAGTTGTTGATCTCTACCTGCATCTCGGCGTTGTCTTCGCACGTAAAGCGCGATGGATTTAATATGCGCGAAACGGCAATGTCTGAAAAGTCTGCTTCCGTGACAGTTACATTATCCAAATAAAGATTATTACCGTAATCATTAATTCCAACGAACGCTAGCTGGATTGATTCTTCCCCGGCAAACTCGCTAAGGTCGATAGTTTCACGCGTCCAGTCTCCTGTCGAAGGCATGTAATACGACGTGCGCTGACTAGCCGTTGCCAGGTCGGGCCCCCCCTTGCTGTAGATGACGGAACCTTCAGCTATCGATTCACAATTGCGGACCACAATGATGTTAAGCCGGTCGTGACTGAATCCAAAACGCGCATGCGAACGATCAAAGTAAAGAACGGGGTCGCTGAGCGTAGACAGATTAAAAGCAGGGGTATAAATGATGTCATGTTCGCCAATGCCATTCTCGTAATTGAAAAAGTCGAGACCGAGAGCAGTGTTGGTCTTGCGGTAATGAGGGGCAGTGTGAATTTTCCATGTAACTTCCTCATCGGAGTTTACAATTCGCCATCCAGGCGGGATATCGTCGAAGTCTTCAGAGAATGGCGCAGAAATCTGGAATGGTACGTACGCATTCATCATCAGCGTATTCATATTTCCTACATCATCGCTGTCCGTTGTTCCGTTAGTTTCCAGCAGTTCAAAAACAAGCGTATTATCGCCAACATCAAGGGTCATCGCGGAGAAGCTAACAGACATCTGCTGAAGCGGCGCCAAATTCATTGGGATCTCTTTTGTTTCAACCACCATGTTTTGAAAGGTCAGCCGGACTAATGCAGAGGTAACGGCGTTATTTCCGTAATTTCTGATGTCAATCGTCGGCGTTATTTCAACTGAACACTCGCTCTCTGAAGGGCTGGTCACATCGCGTATACCCAGGTCGTTGGCAACAGGGTCAGCCTCATTTAACGCAGCAGAAGTTAGCAATGATTTCCTGCGCGGACTATTCTCAATGACAACCCGCATTCGATCGACTTGCCCTACGGTGAAGAGATTCATACACTCATCGTTGGTGTAATCCAGGAAGTTTTGAAACATGTCAACGGTTTGACATGTGGTTTTGGGATGACCTGGGCAACCGGAGGTCGCCCCACCCTGGTTTGGTGTGTCGTCAACGTAATCGGAACCAGAGCATTGACCTTCGTCGCCCCATATATGTTTCAAACCAAAAAAATGACCTGCCTCGTGCGTTGTTGTGCGTCCCCGATCGTATCCGGCATCCAGATCAAAGTTTCCGTCATTGATTGAACCGAATGATTTGTAATGAATAATTACCCCATCCGTTAAACGGTTGTTTGGCGAATTTTCGAGGCCTGGTAAGTCCGAAACGGGAAACTGAGCCAACCCGATATAGTCTGTAAAATTGCAAACCCAAATGTTCATGTAATCCTCGGCGGGCCAATAGCTGACTGCCTTCAGATCGACATTATCATGCGAGCTCCAACCTGCACGTTGGCCATTGACCCGCACGATACCATTCGTGGCAATTCCTTCAGGATCTCTTTTCGCAAGGATAAATTCGATATCAAGACTTCCGGCGACTGGTAGAAATTCTTCAGGCGTTCCGGAAGCGTCGGCATTCATTCGCCGAAAATCTTCATTGAGTACCTTTATCTGTGATAAGATCTGCTCGTTAGAAATATTAGCACCAGAGCCTATAGCTTCCCCGTTGTGGATAATGTGAACTACTACCGGGATTTTGTAAGGTTCGTCTTTTTCCCGGGCTTCGTTGCTTTGCTTCTGAGTCGCAATCTTACTCTCCAGCCATTGGTTAAACTGTTCGTCGCTGTCGATCAGGTTTTTCTGTTGTTGCTGTTTGTGCTTGATAGCGGTTCCACATCGCTCCTGCGCATAGGTTATAACGGTGCTGAAGGTGAACATCACCATCACCAGACATCGGCGGAAGGATTGAATAGATGACACCGGCAAAAATCGAATACTTGAAACAATAAATATAAAAAGGAAATATTGTTCCTGACAGGGAATCGGGATGAATGGCTACGAAAGTGGCGTAAGATTGATTACTTCAATCCCTTTTACTTCAGGAACATCGCGTTTGATTGCTGCTTCAACACCGGCCTTGAAAGTCATCGTCGACATGCTGCATTGACTGCATGCGCCAACAAACTCCAATCTGACGATGTTTTCGGGACTCACGTCTTTCACGACCACATTTCCGCCATCCGCTTTCAGATATGGTCTGATCGACTCAAGGGAAGCTTCGATCTTTTGCGTTAATTCTGCAGATGTAACCGTTGTGTTCATTAAACCTTTATTTCAACTTTTTCTGTTTTAGTCATGCTTGCATTTCTGATCGCTACATGACGAGCAAGCGTCTCTGCAAGGTTCTGGAATGCATCAGCTGACGGCCCTTCCTTCAAAACTGCAGGCAGGCCGCTATCCCCGCTCTCTCTGATACTTTGAACCAGCGGGATTTGTCCCAGCAATGGAACATTGTGTTTCTCCGATAAGTTCTTTCCGCCATCCTTTCCAAAGATATAATATTTGTTCTCAGGAAGCTCTTCAGGTGTGAAATATGCCATATTCTCAACAACGCCAAGAACAGGCACGTTGATCTGCGGCTGCTTGAACATAAGCAAACCTTTGTTGGCATCAGCAAGTGCCACTTTTTGAGGTGTGGTCACAATAACAGCACCACTTACCGGAACAGTCTGTACGAGTGTCAAGTGTATATCGCTTGTACCAGGCGGCAGATCGATTAACAGGTAGTCAAGCGTACCCCAGTCTGTGTCGGTGAAAAATTGCTTCAAAGCGGAGCTCGCCATGGGGCCTCGCCACACAACGGCGCTGTCAGGAGGTGCCAGAAAACCGATCGAGATGAGCTTTACACCGTATTGTTCAATCGGAATGATGATGTTTTTTCCATTGACCTGCTTGACCATCGGTTGCTCATGTTCGCAGTTAAACATGGTTGGAACCGACGGCCCATAAATATCAGCATCAATTAAACCCACTTTTGCACCTGCTTTTGCAAGTGCGACGGCCAGGTTCGCAGTAACGGTCGATTTTCCAACGCCACCTTTGCCTGATGCGATTGCGATAATGTTTTTTACGCCAGGCAACAGCTGCGCATTATCACGCAAACTCGTCACAGACGAGGTCATAGAAATTTCGATCCTTGTTTCAGCGCCAACAACATGTCGCACAGCCTCCTCGCAATCGTGCCGGATCTTCTCTTTTAGTGGACATGCGGGAGTCGTCAAGACAACCGTAAAGCTTACCTTTCCAGACGAAACCTTGACATCCCTAATCATGTTCAGGGATACCAGATCACGCTTCAGATCGGGGTCATCTACGGTAGAAAGGGCTTTGAGAATATCAGTTTCGGAGTAAGTCATAATTTATGCAACAACAATTCAGTAAAAATCCTTCTGAATTCGCCCGCAAATTTAATCCGAATGCCCGGAATTTGACTTCACGAACTCTTTTTTATCTGAAGGTTTGATACAGTATCTTTGAACCCCATTTCCACTGCCGGATAAGTGTGATAACCAAAGAAACGATCGATGAAGTAAAGAACCGCATAGACATTGTCGATGTAATTGGTGATTTCATCACACTAAAGCGATCCGGACAAAATTACAAAGCGCTTAGCCCATTCGGTAACGAGAAAACGCCTTCATTTTTCGTTGTTCCTACCAAGGGAATTTTTAAGGATTTCAGCAGCGGTAAGGGTGGTGATGCCATCAGCTTTGTCATGGAGCATGAAGGCATGAGCTATTCAGAAGCGATCCGTTATCTCGCCAAAAAATATGGCGTAGAAATAAAGGAGACCATCGCCGCTACACCGCACGAACAGATCGAGCAAAGTGAGCGCGATAGTCTTTATATCGTGATGAATTTCGCGAAAGATTATTATCGCGATCTGCTTCAAAATAACGACGAAGGAAAAAGTATCGGTTTCAGTTATTTCCTTGAACGCGGTTTCAATGACCGCACGATTGAAAAATTCGATTTAGGATATTGCCTCAATGAGTGGGATGGCTTTACAAAGCATGCACTTGCCAATGGTTTTAGTGAAATGATTCTCGAAAAAGCCGGTTTGCTGATCCGCAAAGACGAGAACAGGCGTTACGATCGCTTTCGCGGAAGGGTCATTTTTCCGGTTCACAACCTTGCCGGAAAGATCATTGCATTTGGTGCACGTATCCTCACTAAAGAGAAAGATCAGCCAAAATACATTAACTCGCCGGAGACCGAGATCTACCATAAAAGCAATGTACTCTATGGAATCTTTCAGGCGAAGAACGCAATCCGCAAGGAAGAATTTTGTTACCTGGTAGAAGGTTACACCGATGTAATTTCATTGCATCAGGCTGACATTGAAAATGTCGTGGCGTCTTCTGGTACTGCGCTAACGGAAGAGCAGATTAAGCTGATGCGTCGGTTCACCGAAAACGTGACGGTGCTTTACGATGGCGACACAGCCGGCATCAAGGCCGCATTGCGCGGAATTGATCTCGTATTAAAAGGTGGACTCAACGTTCGCATAGTACTGCTTCCCGACGGCGAAGATCCTGACAGCTTCTCCAGGAAAATGGGAAGCACCGAATTGAAAAAATACCTGCTTGATCACAGGCAGGACTTTATTTCTTTCAAGATCGGACTTTACTCCAAAGAGGCAGGCAATGATCCGATAAAGAAGGCAGAAGCGATCCGCGAGATTGTTACAAGTATCTCCGTTATTCCCGATCAGATCAAAAGGTCGGTTTATATCCAGGAGACAAGTCACCTGCTTGGTATGCCAGAAGCGGTTCTCTTCACAGAATTGAACAAGATTCTGATTGGGGAACGGAATAAGAAAACGCAGGACAGGATCCAGGAGAATCCCGCTTTTCAGCCTGATGAACCTGTTCAGGATGTTAACGAGGTGCCCAAGACGGACCTGGCAAGTCTTATTCACCGACAGGAGCGCGAAGCAATCCGATTGTTACTCAACTATGCGGAAACAAACTATGAAGAGCAGCGTTTAATCGATTTTATGCTTACCGAATTGGAAGAGGTTGAGTTCACAGACCCGGTTTACAATGAGATATTCATTATGGTAAAGCATGGTGCGCAGCGGAATGAAGTAGTCGATACGTTGTACTTTATGGAACACGGCTCCGATGCGGTTAAGCGAATGGTCGCCGATCTTACAACCCCCCGATACGAAACCAGTAGTCATTGGAGCGATAAATATCATATTTTCTTTCCGCAAGAGCGCGAGATCGTTCACGACCTGGCTTACTCCAACGTGCTACGATTGAAGTTTCGCCTTATCCAGAAACTGATGGAAGAAAATCTAGCTGAGATGAAAAAATCTTCCAATGAAAGCGATCTTGAAAAATATTTTACGATTCATGAACAACTGAAAGGCGCCGAAAAGGAAATTGCCCTGATTCTTGGAATTGTAATTTCGAAGTAAGCTGAACAACCAATGGAAACTTTTTGTTATTGTTGAACCGCAATCAAACCCTGCATGAGCGATATAAAACTGAATACGATCGAAGAAGCGATCGAGGAAATTAAGAACGGTAAAGTCATAATCGTAGTCGATGATGAAGATCGCGAGAATGAAGGTGATTTTGTTTGCGCTGCCGAGTGCGTTACACCCGAAATTGTAAATTTTATGGCCACACATGGGCGGGGCCTCATTTGCGCGCCACTTGTTGAAGACCGCTGTGAGGAGCTTGGCCTCGAGCTCATGGTCGGAAGTAATACAGCGGCTTTTGAAACACCGTTTACCGTATCGGTAGATCTCATTGGTCATGGTTGCACCACAGGGATTTCTGCGCATGATCGATTTAAAACCATTCGCGCGCTTGTTGATCCGGAGACAAGGCCCGACGAACTGGGAAAACCCGGACACATATTCCCATTAAGGGCAAAGCGCGGTGGCGTACTAAGACGAGCGGGCCACACGGAAGCATCCATTGATTTTGCTCGCCTGGCCGGCTTCAAACCTGCCGGTGTTCTTGTGGAAATCATGAATGAAGACGGAACGATGGCCAGACTTCCGGATCTTGTGAAAGTTGCAGCTCGTTTTTCGCTGAAGCTTGTGTCAATCAAAGACCTCATTGAGTATCGCGTTAAAAAGGAGTCGTTGATCAACCGTCAGGTTGAAGTTGATATGCCTACCGAACATGGTAATTTCAAACTTGTGGCGTATGAGCAAACGAACACCCAGGATTTACACCTCGCGCTTGTAAAAGGCAGTTGGACAAAAGACGAACCTGTGCTGGTACGCGTGCATTCGTCCTGTGTTACAGGTGATATTTTCGGTTCCTGCCGGTGCGACTGTGGATCACAACTTCATCATGCGATGGAAATGGTAGAACGCGAAGGAAAGGGAGTCGTTCTGTATATGAAACAGGAAGGTCGTGGAATCGGGTTGCTCAATAAGCTGCGTGCATACAAGTTGCAGGAAGAAGGATGGGATACTGTAGAAGCAAATGTCCAGCTCGGCTTTGATATGGATGAACGTGATTATGGCGTTGGTGCACAGATCTTGCGAGACCTGGGTATTACGAAAATTCGTCTGATGAGCAATAATCCGAAGAAGCGCGTTGGCCTTATGGGTTATGGTCTGGAAATTGTAGATAATGTGCCTATCGAAATTCAGTCAAATCCTCATAACGAAAAGTATCTTTTGACTAAACGCGATAAACTTGGCCACACGATCTTAAGAAATAAATAATTGATGCGTCGCAGAGCGTTCACTACTGTTATTATTTTGTTTACAGTTCTGGCGTACCACCCCGGGTTGGCGCAAGAGTGGCCATTCGAGCTTTGGCACGAAGGGAAAATTGTTCTTGAAGAGCGGGATACTCTGGTAGGATTGGTGAAATACGATCAGCAGCAGGATCTCGTTCAATTCTCCGATCATCAATTGGCGAATGAAATCTACTCAGCGCGTAAGGTATTATTTTTTGAGATCTTTGATGCCTCGGCTAATCGCTATCGGAAGTTTTTTACACTACCATACAGTGGCGCCGGCCAGTATAAAGCACCCGTTTTTTTTGAGTTGTTAACGGAGGGTAAGCTCACGCTTTTATCCAGAGAGTATCTCGAGTTGAGAACAATATCTTCTCCCTATTCTATTCACGGGTACACGAGAGAAGTTCTCGCATACCGCTTTTTCTTTCTTAATGAGGATGGTGAAATTGTAGAGTTTGTCGGAAAAAAGAACGATCTCCTGGAACTAATGGGAGACAAGTCGAAGGATGTTAATAAGTTTATACGGGTGAATCGCCTTCGTGTAGAAGAAAAGTACGATATGTTGAGGATCATCGATTACTACAATTCGCTATTTCGCGTTTAATATAAATTCTAATGAGCCGACCGCTGATACTTGTTACAAATGACGATGGAATTACATCCAAAGGAATTCTGACACTGGTGAATGTCATGAAAGAACTGGGTGAAGTAATAGTTGTTGCGCCCGATAGCCCGCAATCCGGGATGGGGCACGCAATCACGGTGGGTGAAACATTGCGGCTTGAAGAAAATTTCATCTTTGAAGGTGTGAAGGCGTTTGAATGTTCAGGTACACCTGCTGATTGTGTAAAGATGGCGCGTCATTTCGTACTGCGGGATCAGCGTCAGCCCGATGTCGTGGTAAGTGGTGTCAATCACGGAAGCAATACTTCCATCAGTGTACTTTATTCGGGAACAATGTCGGCTGCGATTGAAGGCGCCATTGAGGGCACCCCTGCGATCGGTTTTTCACTCTGCGATTTTTCCTACACTGCAGACTTTTCCCATACCGAGCCATTCATAAAGAAAATTACCCGGCAGGTTTTGGAGAAAGGACTTCCAAAGGGCGTTGCGCTCAATGTGAATTTTCCTCCAATTCAGAACGCGCCGCTTAAAGGCGTGAGAATCTGCAGGCAGGCTAATGCCAAGTGGATAGAAGAGTTTGATATGCGTATGGACCCGCACGGAAGACGATACTTCTGGATGCTCGGTAACTTCGTAAATTTTGATAAAGGTGAAGACAACGACGAATGGGCTATCGCGAATAATTATGTTTCGGTGGTTCCGTGTCAGTTTGATCTGACGGCGCATACAGCCATTCCGGTTCTCAATGAAGATTGGGACATCCTCCCGCCGAAATAGTTTGCAGATAAATGTTTGGGACATTCGTTTCGAAGCTCGAAGATAGATTGCGGCAACCATTGCCGGGGGTGCTGGCCCATGATACTATGCGGGCAACACCCGTTGGAGAACTGATACCCAACTTCCGTCACAAAACTGCTCCAAAGCCCGGTGCCGTTTTAATCATGCTTTATGAAAAAGACAACAAGATTCATTTTCCGCTGATCAAGCGCCAGGAATATCTGGGTGCGCATAGCGGTCAGGTTAGCCTGCCAGGAGGAAAGGCAGAAACAGGAGAGGATTCCATTGCGGCAGCACTCAGAGAAGGGGAGGAGGAGATAGGCGTAACAAAGGAACATTTGACTGTAATAGGCAGGCTCAGTGATTTTTTTGTGATCCCCAGTAATTTTCTTGTTACCCCGATTGTTGCATCATGCAACGGTGTTCCAGTCTTTAATCCTGACCCGCGCGAAGTTGATCGTATCCTTTCAGGTGATCTTCTGGCGCTCACGCAACAGGATGCAATCAGAAACAAGGAGATATTGGCAGCGGGGCAATTTCGTATGATGGCACCGCACTTCGAGATTGAAGGCGAAATTGTCTGGGGCGCAACTGCTATGATACTCAATGAGCTTTGCCATATCGTTCGCGAACTGAGGTAACGCCAACCTTTAAATCGTCTACCGTTTTCTATATTTCTCTTGATTAAAAGTCAAAAAAAAACCACGCATATAGCGTGGCTTCTTTAAGAATTATCTAAGACTAGCGCTTTTTCTTGGATGCCTTTTTTGCTACTTTTTTCGTCGCAGATTTTTTACCCTTCTTCGTGATTGCTTTGGCAACAGCCTTCACGATTTTTTTAACAACCTTCTTAACAACGCCAGCTTTCTTTACCGCTTTTTTCACAGTTTTCTTAGCTAACGTCTTTGATCCTGATTTCGCACCGTTCTTTGCAGGCTTGTTTTTTGAAGCAATCCGCGACGTCACCTTCTTGATCATCTTCTTATTGTCCTTCTTATCTTCCTTCATTGATTTCACAACTTTCTGGCCATCCGCTTTTTTGACAACAGCGCGGGATACTGGCTGCTTGAAAGTTGATGCGGTAATTTGTTTCGCCATTAGGTTAAGTGCGGAGCCTGCTTTAAACCATTCAATCTGACCTTTATTGTAAGTATGGTTTACTTTGATCGTATCCGTTGATCCATCCTCATGCTTTAGTACCAACGTGAGCTGGCGGTCAGGGGCAAACTGCGTCAGATCGGTGATGTCAATCGTATCGCCTTCGCGGAACTTGTCGTAGTCTTCCTCATTTGAGAATGTAATCGCAAGCATACCCTGCTTCTTTAGATTCGTTTCATGGATTCGCGCAAATGATTTAACCAGGATGGCGCGGATACCAAGATGGCGCGGCTGCATGGCAGCGTGCTCACGTGAAGAACCTTCGCCATAATTATGATCGCCAACGACGATTGTTGCGACACCGGCAGCTTTATATGCGCGTTGTGTTGCAGGCACGGGCCCATATTCACCTGTCAGTAAATTTTTGACTGAATCTGTTTTCTCGTTGAAAGCATTCACTGCCCCAGTAAGCGTGTTGTTTGAAATGTTATCAAGATGGCCTCTGAATCTCAGCCATGGACCAGCCATTGAGATATGATCTGTTGTACATTTACCTTTCGCCTTGATCAGCAGACGCATGCCTGTCAGATTTTTTCCATCCCATGCCTGGAATGGTTCCAGCGCCTGGAGACGGTTTGAATCTGCAGCGATGTTAACGCGAACGCGGCTTCCGTCTTCCGCGGGAGCAATATAGCCTGGATCTTTTACGTCAAATCCTCTCGGAGGGAACTCAACACCCATCGGTTCATCAAGCTTCACAGCATTTCCTTCATCATTGGTGATCGTATCTTTCAATGGATTGAAAGTCAGGTCGCCCGCAATAGCAAAAGCGGTTGTTATTTCAGGAGATGCTACGAAAGCATGTGTATTTGGATTACCATCATTTCTCTTTGCAAAGTTTCTGTTAAAGGACGTGATGATGGAATTTTTCCTGTTTGGATCATTTGTGTGGCGAGCCCATTGTCCGATGCAAGGACCGCATGCATTCGCTAACACAACGCCACCCATTTTTTCGAATATTCCCAGGAAGCCATCGCGCTCTACCGTGTAGCGCACCTGCTCGGAACCTGGCGTTATCGTAAATTCGGCCCGTGCTTTTATCTTCTTGTCGACAGCCTGTTTTGCTAACGAAGCTGAACGTGAAATGTCTTCATACGAAGAGTTCGTACATGAACCGATCAACCCGACTTCGAGTTTTTCGGGCCAGCCGTTCCTCCTTACTTCTTCTGCGAATTGCGAGATCGGAATCGCGCGGTCAGGCGTAAATGGACCATTCACATGCGGCTCAAGCTCGTCGAGATTAATCTCGATCACCTGGTCAAAGTATTTTTCTGGCGAAGAGTAAACTTCCGGATCGCCAGTCAGGTGCTCTTTTACTTTATCTGCAAGCGCTGCAACTTCCTTGCGGCCTGTGCCGCGAAGATAGGCTGCCATTTTTTCGTCGTAGCCGAAAGTCGAAGTCGTGGCGCCAATTTCGGCGCCCATGTTACCGATCGTCGCTTTTCCGGTACACGAAAGCGTTTGCGCACCCGGACCAAAATATTCAACGATCGCACCGGTTCCACCCTTAACGGTAAGGATACCCGCCACTTTCAGGATCACATCTTTTGCTGACGACCATCCGTTCAGCTTTCCGGTTAGTTTTACACCGATAAGTTTCGGCCACTTCAATTCCCATGGCATCCCAGCCATCACATCCACGGCGTCCGCACCGCCAACGCCGATGGCAATCATACCAAGTCCGCCTGCGTTCACCGTATGTGAATCTGTACCGATCATCATCCCACCTGGAAAACCATAGTTTTCGAGCACAACCTGATGAATGATACCGGCGCCAGGCTTCCAGAAACCGATGCCGAATTTATTGGAAACTGATTCGAGGAAGTTGAATACTTCGCCACTTGCAGTGATAGAATCTTTCAGATCTTTTTTAGCGCCGTCTTTCGCCAGGATCAGGTGATCGCAGTGAACGGTTGACGGAACGCGAACCTTGGGTATTCCGGCAGACATGAATTGAAGTAACGCCATCTGAGCTGTTGCATCCTGCATGGCAACACGGTCAGGTGAAAAATTGACATACGATTTACCACGCACAAAATTTTCAACGGGCTGATCATTGTGCAGGTGCGCAAACAGAATTTTTTCAGATAGTGTCAATGGACGGTTTACAACTTTACGGGCCTTGGCAATACGGCCCGGCAGTTGTTTATATACCGCCTTGATCATGTCTAAGTCGAATACCATAGTATTGTTAATGTTAAGGTGCGCTAAAGTACTAAAATTTTTCTGGTTGATTCATTAGCTCAAGCGTCTCAACTTCTTCAAAAATTTCAGGCTCGCTGCCCCTTAATTTATCTAACAATTGGTTGAGTTGGGCGGTTTCATTAATGGTGAGTGTGTGCAGTAATTTCTCTACGTCAACCATAGGTTTTTCCATAGTTTGGAGGAGTGCCAACCCCTTTTCAGTAATCTTGATCTCAACGGAACGTTTATCGCTGGAACACTCTTCGCGACTGATCAACCCTTTGATGCGCAGGCGTTCTACGATCCGCGAGGTATCGGACATCTTATCCAACATCCGGTCTTTAATCAGGTTGATGGATGAATGACGGGGATACTGACCCCTGAGAATCCGCAACACATTGTATTGTTGACGGGTGATGTCGAAGTCTTTCAATGCTTCACTCATGTGACCAACGACATAGTTGTGAGTGTACAGGATGTTGAGGATCGCTTTCTGATATTCCGAACGGAATTCACGCTGCTTAATATCATGTGATAAAGACATAGGTTTGGTTATTTGGTTTGGGTGAACCAAAATAACTAAATCCGGGCAATTTTAGCAGCGGAAAATCGTATTTGTGCGGCTGAGAAAGACTATGAACGGCTTATTTAGTATTAATGTAGTTGAGAAACTCTCTTCTGATGTTCTCATCGTTGAATTTTCCCGAAAAATATGCTGTTCCTGTTTTGCTATTCGTATCGCCCACACCCCGCGAAGCAACGCACATATGATTGGCATCGATCACCACTGCTACATCCATCGTGTGAAGTACTCTTTCCATTTCCTTTCCAATCTGTACAGTTAACCGTTCCTGCACCTGTGGTCGTTTGGAGAAGTACTGTACAATGCGGTTGATCTTTGATAAACCGATCACTTTTCCGGATGAAAAATAACCAACGTGTACTTTGCCATAAATCGGTACGAAATGATGTTCGCAATGTGAGTAAAACGTGATGTCTTTCTCAACAAGCATCTGGTCATAATTGTACTTATTTTCGAAGAGTCTGGCATGTGGGCGATTCTTCGGATTAAGCCCGCTAAAAACTTCCTTCACATACATCTTCGCTACCCTGCGCGGTGTGCCTTTCAGGCTGTCGTCGGTAAGATCCAGGCCGAGGATATGCATGATCTCATGAAAGTGTTTCTCGATCTTTTCGATTTTCTCATCCTCATCCATGTTAAAGGCATCTGCACGAAGTGGTGTCTCGAATGCCGAGCCCGCATGATCGTCCCCAAGTTCATCGGGGTCGTCGGCGCTAATGGGCCGGATATTCAACGAAATTCCTTTCTGTCTCATACAATGTGATTTTCAAGTCGAGGTTATTGTCAATTTTTTGCCTGAGTATCCGCCAGATCACGACTGCAATGTTTTCAGCAGTGGGATTTAATCCATTAAAATATTCAGAGTCAAGATTTAAGTTACGATGATCGAATTTAATCAAAACATTTTCGCGGATGAGGTCGCTTAACAATTTCATGTCAAATACATAGCCTGTTTCAGGTTTGGGCTCGCCCGTTACACTAACAATAAGCTCGTAATTGTGCCCGTGATAATTGGGATTTGCACACTTTCCAAAAACTTTTTGATTCATCTCATCAGTCCAATCTGGATTGAATAACCTGTGAGCAGCATTAAAATGTTCCTTACGGGATACTTTGACCTTCATGAAGTAAAAGTAACATGAACTGCCGCAAAAGGTTCATTCATCGGCAGAAAAGCAGCGTTATCACGAAAATAATAGCTCACGCGCAAATACCTGCGCTGGAACTTTCCGCATGGCCGGTGATGTTCGTGTTCGGAGTACTTGCAAAGCATGAAAAGTTTTGGAAGTCCATCAAACGATTGAGACGGACGGAAACAGTCTCCTTGAAAAAAATCGGATAACCTTTAAGGATAATTAGAAATTAATTCCTGAAAAAGGTCTTATTTTTCTCGGCTGAAAATGCTGGGTAAGTGACGTGATTAATTAAACAATGTTGATGAACAAAAGATCAACAGAGTTAATAATAGCGCCAAAAGTAAACGATACTTCAGGTTCAAGGCTAAAAAATTGGTTAGGTTTCGAGACCTAAAGTAAAACTTTAACCGGCTTTTGTCAATGTTTTCAGTGTAATATTTTGAGTTTAAGTGAGTTTATAAAATAAAATCAGGGTCGCGAAAATGGATTTTGAAGGAATAAAGGCAAAACTTACCGCGTATCGCGAGCAGGGAAATACCATGTTCACAAGTTCTTCCTTCCAGTCACATAGTCTTGTTCTTCTTCATATTATCAGTAGAATTGATAACGCAATCCCGATTTATTTTATAAACACAGGATATCATTTCCCTGAAACCCTGATGTTCCGGGATCATGTAACCAGGCTCTTTGGCTTAAATACGATCGATATCAAATCGGACGTACCACGATATATGCAGCGCGATTCTGAAGGTAAACTTCTCTTTACCTCGGATCCGGATCATTGCTGTTACCTCAACAAAACACAGCCAATGGATGCAATTCTTATGTCGCATGATATTTGGATCAACGGCGTGCGCGCAGATCAAAGTGCAGTAAGGGCGGCCATGAAGATTGAACAGCCTGCGAAACATGGATGTACAAGGTTCCACCCGATGCTCGACTGGAATGCAAAAATGATCTGGCAATACCAGAAGGATCATAAGCTGCCGCGACATCCTCTCGAAGAAAAAGGATTTGTAAGTATAGGTTGTGAGCCGTGTACACGTAAATTGGATCCGGAAATGCAGGAACGGGAGGCGCGTTGGTTTGGCCTGAACAAGGTTGAGTGTGGTCTTCACACCGATTTAATCAATAAGTAGTAACCCCATTACATGAAAGTTCTCGTAACAGGTGGTGCCGGGTACATCGGCACTGAATTGACAAGTATGCTGATCGCCAGACCGGACGTCGATCAGGTTGTGATTTACGATAATCTCAGCAGACCGAACTTCAATTTTTTTCTTGGATTGAAGCTCAACAACCATGGCAAAATTTCATTTGTAAAAGGAGAACTCCTCGACTCACGTGCGTTGAAGAAAGTTTTGAAAGGTGTAGATGTCGTTTACCACCTTGCGGCAAAAGTGACCACGCCATTTGCGAATGCGGATGCCCACATCTATGAGCAGGTGAACCATTGGGGAACGGCCGAGCTCGTATATGCTGTGGAGGATAGCGATGTTAAACGCTTCATTTACATCAGTAGTACCGGTGTTTATGGGTCTTCGAATATTCCGGCCCATGAGGATAAACAGCCAGATCCAAAAACCTTTTACGCTGTTTCGAAACTGAGAGGCGAAGAGCATGTTCGCCGCCTTATTGGTAAAATCGATACTTACATCATGCGATGTGGCAACGTATATGGCTATAGTAAAAGTATGCGCTTCGATGCGGTGATCAACAAGTTTGTGTTCGATGCAAACTTCAACAAACTCATCACAATTCAGGGCGATGGAAAGCAATCGCGCACGTTCATTCACATCGAGATGTTGTCAAAGGCGCTCGCCAATCTGCTTACCGCTGACCTGCCCGGCGATGTTTACAATGTTGTCGACAAAAACCTGACTGTGCTTGATATCCTCGATGTATTGAAAGAACTGATCCCACCCCTGGAATTTATTTTTATTAATCAGCATCTTCGTTTGCACGAGCTCAACGTAAAAGTAAATCCATTAATCACGGACACGCTGGGAATCCGGAGTACCCGGACACTCAAAGAAGAGCTGCGCGAGTTTTTAACCAAGTTCAGTTTCTAAAAGGTAAACGTTCATGCACAATATCGCCACCGTTATCATCTTGCTAGCCGTGGTTACCGCGCTCGCGCAGATAACGGACCTGATTCGGATCCCATATCCGATCTTGCTTGTCCTTGCCGGGATGGGGATCGGGTTTATCACCTGGATACCGCCCGTTGTTCTGCACCCCGATGTTGTATTTCTCATTTTCCTCCCGCCGATATTGTTTGATGCAGCCTGGTCAACTTCGTGGCCGGATTTCAAGGCTGCGAAACGCCCGATCACGCTTTTGGCAATCGGTTGCGTGATTTTTACCACCTGTGCGGTTGCATGGGTAGCGCATACTTTCATTCCTGGGCTTGGCTGGCCTGAAGCCTTTGTTCTTGGTGCGATCATATCGCCGCCTGACGCAATCGCCGCGAATGCCTCTACCAAAGGCCTCAGCGTTCCCAAACGGGTTACTACCATTCTCGAGGGAGAAAGTCTTGTTAACGATGCAACGGGGTTAATTGCGTACAGGTATGCCGTTGCGGCTGTCGTAACAGGTACATTCAACATATGGGAGGCAGGATACCAGTTTATTTTTGTAGCCATCGGGGGAATTGTCCTTGGGTTTGTTATGGGCTGGATCGTGAAAGTTATTCTTCAGATCACCAGCACCAATCCCACAACAGATACTACAATGACGTTCATTACGCCTTTCGTCGTCTACCTGTTTGCAGAAAGCGTTCATCTTTCAGGTGTGCTTGCTGTGGTGACGGCGGGGCTATATCTGAGCTGGCATTCGTCCAGTATTTTTACTCATCAAACACGGCTTCAGGCGAAAGCTTCCTGGAGCACAATTATTTTTATCCTGAATGGTATCATCTTCATCCTGATCGGCGTGCAACTGCCGAATATCGTTGAAAGTATCCATGAACATTCGCTGTCAACGCTGCTGAAATATGGAGCGATTGTCAGCGGCGCTGTTATCATCGGGCGGATCATCTGGGTTTATCCAGGTACATATGTGCCACGCTGGCTAAGTAAAAACATCCGTCGAAACGAGCCACCTCCCAACATCAGACTGGCAACGATTGTGGCGTGGGCCGGGATGAGGGGAGTGGTTTCACTTGCAGCCGCGCTTGCTTTGCCGTTGATGATAGAAGGAGCCGAACCGTTTCCAAACCGCAACCTGATAATCTTTCTTACCTTCTCGGTCATCTTCTCAACGCTTGTCATTCAGGGATTAACCCTCAGACCTTTGATCAGGTTACTTGGAATCAAAGCTGATGGACAAGAGCATGAGAACGAACGGCTCGTCCGATTTAAGGTGGCTTCATCCATTATTGAACATATTGAGGAAAACTATTCATTGAGCCTGACAGAAGATGTTCTCAATCAGATCAAAACCAAATACGAGATCCGCATACAGCGGATGAAAAAAGACCAGGCGCAAAGCAGACTGAACGAAGAGCAAATCAATCAATTCCACAAAGTCCAGGAAGCGCTGCTGAAACACGAGCGCGACCTTGTTATGCAAATGAGAAAGACAGATAATATAAGCGACGAAGTCCTTCGCAAGATCGAGTATGAGCTCGACCTCGAAGAAACGAGGCTTATCCTGGAAAACGGAAAATCATAAAAAAAGCCGAGTCGAAAACTCAGCTTTACAATATCTGTTTTGATGAATGTATTAACAATACTCATCGAAAACCTCGGCAAGGTGTTGTCCGATCATCATGGCATTTCTTCCTTCAATATGATGACGTTCGACAAAATGTACCAATTCACCATCCTTAAACAACGCAATCGACGGTGACGATGGCGGATATGGCAAAGTGAATTCGCGCGCTTTCGCTACCGCTTCCTTGTCAACGCCAGCAAATACAGTTGCCAGATGCTCAGGCTTCTTACCGGAGTTTTGTAATGCCCATTTAACACCTGGACGAGCAGCGCCGGCGGCGCAGCCGCAAACTGAGTTAATAACCAGCAATGCAGTTCCTTTCTGATCTTGCAGGTATTTTTCTACTTCTTGGGAAGTTTTAAGTTCTGTAAAGCCCGCGCTGGTAAGATCCGTGCGCATAGGGGCTACTAGTTGTTCGGGATACATATTTGATGTATTAAGTCAGGTATATAACAAATTATAAAAATCCTAGTTCCAGCTTTGCCGCTTCGCTCATCATCTCAGATGAATACGGCGGGTCAAAGGTAAGCTCTACCTTTACATCGTTTACGCCTTCGATCGCTTTTAATTTTTGCTCAACTTCGCTTGGAATCGCTTCGGCGGAGGGGCACGAAGGAGACGTCAATGTCATCAACACATACACATTATTGACCGGATAAACATTTACTTCGTAGATAAGTCCGAGTTCATAAATATCAACAGGAATTTCCGGATCGTAAACGGATTTAATCGCCTCAATCACCTTGTTGTTCAGATCAGGAATTGCGGTGCTTTCAGTTGATTCGTTTTTTTTCTCACTAGTCATGCTACACCCATTTTAGTTTTGAACGCCAGCGCGTACAGTTTCATTTGTTTGATCATCGCAGCAAATCCATTCGACCGTTGTGTGCCGATAAACCGATCCATACCGATTTTGTGCATGAAATAAAGGTCAGCAGCAAGAACTGCATCCGGTGTTTGGCCATTGAAGATGCGTGTGAGTAAGCTGACCAGACCTTTGGTAATGGCTGTATTGCTGTCGGCGTTGAAGAAGAGTCTTTCGTTTTCTATGCGCGCCGTCAACCAAACCTTCGACTGGCACCCTTTTACAATATTTTCTTCGGTTTTTTCGCTGTCGGGCATCGGCGGTAGCTTTTGACCAAGTTCCATGATGTAAAATACCGTCATTTCCATGTCTCCGTCGAGGAGGGAGAAGTCGCTGATAATTTCGTCCTGGATCTCGTTAATGGTCATTGAGGCTATCTATTCATGAAATTTGTGACCCGCTCAAGCGCTTCTACAAACTGATCTATTTCATGCTTTGTATTGTAAACAGAAAATGAAGCCCGCACGGTTCCTTCAATTCCGTAACATGCCATCAACGGCTGTGTGCAATGGTGACCCGTGCGGACGGCTACGCCGCGCGCATCAAGCATCTGGCCGATATCAAAATGATGAATTCCCTCAACTACGAATGCCAGCACGGCGACCTTTTCCCTCGCTGTACCAATCAGTCGTACATTCTTTATTTTTGAGATTCGCTCTGTTGCATAATTCAACAGCTCAATTTCATAGGCAGCGATGTTTTCTTTTCCCAGCTCGTTGATGAAATCGATCGCATGACGAAAGGCAATGACATCGGCAATATTTGGCGTACCGGCTTCGAATTTATAAGGAAGATCGTTGTAAGTTGTTTTCTCAAAAGTAACGTCTTTGATCATTTCACCGCCGCCGTGATACGGTGGCATTTTCTCCAACAATTCACGTTTTCCATAAAGGATGCCGCAGCCAGTTGGGCCATACATTTTATGGGATGACAGGCAGTAAAAATCACAGTCGAGATCCTGTACATCGATTTCGAGATGCGCGCCTGCCTGCGCCCCATCGATCAGAACGACTGCACCCACCTGGTGAGCAAGCCGGATGATTTCCTTAATCGGGTTGATCGTACCGAGGCTGTTGGAGGCATGGTTGACAGCGACGATTTTTGTTCGCGCGCTTAATAATTTTTTATAAGCTTCGATATCAAGCTCGCCCTCATCGCTTACCGGAATAACTTTCAGGGTCGCTTTTTTTGACTCGCACACAAATTGCCACGGTACAATATTCGAATGATGTTCGATGCTGGAGATAATGATCTCGTCTCCTTCATTGATGAAAGCCCGACCGTAGGAAGACGCAACAAGATTGATACTTTCAGTTACGCCGCGTGTAAATATCACTTCGTCGGTTGACGCTGCGTTGATAAATAGCTTAACGGACTCACGTGTCAGTTCGTATGCTTTTGTTGCTTTTTCAGCAAGCGTATGAATACCCCGGTGAATGTTCGCATTGTAGCCCGAATAATATTCAACCAAAGCATCAATTACCCGTTTTGGTTTTTGATTGGTTGCGGCGTTATCAAAATACACAAGATCTCTACCATTCACCTGTTGATGAAGGATCGGAAATTCCTTCCGGATTTTTTCAACATTGATGGGGGATGAGATTGTGGTTAAAGACATATCAAAAGTTTTTGTGCAGTCTTTCGCTGATAAGATTATCAAGGTATTCCCTGATAACCGGATGTTTTACTTTTTCAATAACTTCTCCGGCGAATGCATATAACATCATTGCACGAGCAGACTGTTTGCTGATGCCCCGTGTCTGCAGGTAGAAAACAGCTTCTTCATCGAGTTGTCCGGACGTACATCCGTGTGAGCATTTTACATCGTCGGCCCAAATCTCAAGCTGGGGCTTTGTATTGACGGATGCAGTGTCGGTCAACAAAACGTTCCGGTTTGCCTGAAACGCGTTTGTTTTCTGCGCATCAGGCCGAACATAGATCTTTCCATTGAATACACCTTTTGACGATCCATCCATAATTCCCTTGTAAAACTCATTGCTAAAGGAATTTGGTTTTTTATGATCAACAACGGTATGGTTATCTGCCAATGTATCGCCGGTAGTCAGGTACAATCCGTACATGTGCGATTCAATGCCTTCACCATCCAGCGCAAGTTGCAGATTATTGCGCATCACCTTTCCATTCACCGTGAATGTGAATGTATTTACACGACTAATTTTCTGTTGATAAATTTGCGTCAGGTTATACTGATACCTTTTCCCGGTGTCATTTTGCAATGAATAAAAATCGAAGCCAGCATTCTCGGCAACAAAAACCTCGTTAACGATGTTAAGGAAATGGTTGCCCTGCTGTGCAGAATCAAATTTTTCAATCACCGTAGCTTCACTACTTCTCCCTACAACAACCAGATTTCTGCACAACGCCGTTACTTCGTTGGCATCATCATGGATGTGATAGAAAATAATCGGCCTTTCAATGATGGTGTTATCCGGAACATGAATAAACATGCCCTGATCCCATCCCGCAGTATTCCACGCGACAAACGCATCGGCGAGATGATTTACATATTTCCCGAAATGCTGCTTTGCGATTTCATTTTTTTCCAGCGCGTCCATTAAAGGAAGAATTGTATATGCACCGGGCGTGATCTGAGAATGCGCCGGAGAAAATACGCCATTAACATATACAATAACGTCAGCGTCGATGTTTTGAAGGAGAAATGGATCAACTTTCACTTCCGTGAGAGGCGAGATTGCACCTGAGAATGAGAAGTTCTTCTCAAGCTCCCGCGTGAGCGGTGTATGCTTGAACTCTTCATGCTTCGTTGTCGGTAGTCCCCCCTGAAGAAAAGCTAGGGCTTCTGTTCTGACGCCCTTTAAAGTGACATCAAACTTCTGCTGAATATTAGTAACGATTTGCGCGGACAGGTTTTTCTCTGTAGTAAGAATACTCATGAATCATTAATTAAGCGACCGACACCTCGTCCTTTATCCAGTCGTAACCTTTTGCTTCGAGCTCGAGCGCAAGTTCTTTACCGCCGGATTTCACGATTTTCCCTTTGTACAGGACGTGCACGTAATCCGGCACGATGTAATTCAACAATCGCTGGTAGTGCGTAACAACAATTACGGCATTATTTTTAGAACGCAATTTGTTCACACCGTTAGACACAATGCGAAGCGCATCAATATCCAGACCTGAGTCTGTTTCGTCAAGGATTGCAAGCTTTGGTTCAAGCATTGCCATCTGGAATATTTCATTGCGCTTTTTCTCCCCACCTGAGAATCCTTCGTTCAACGCGCGATTCAACAATGACTGATCAATTTCCACCAGCTTCATTTTTTCCTTCATGACCTGAAGGAATGAAACCGCATCGAGCGGTTGCTGTCCGCGGTGCTGCCGAATTTGATTCACCGCCGTTTTCATAAAATTGATTGTGCTCACGCCAGGAATTTCTACCGGATACTGGAAAGCGAGAAAAACACCTTCACGCGCTCTCTCTTCCGGCGCCATAGCAAGAAGATCTTTACCTAAGTAATCTACTTCACCGGCTAACACTTCATACTCTTCGCGACCGGCGAGCACAGATGCAAGCGTACTTTTACCCGACCCATTCGGCCCCATGATTGCGTGCACCTCACCTGGCTTCACATTAAGGTTGATCCCGTTAAGGATTTGTTTGTCGTCAATTTTCGCTTGCAGATTCTTTATGGTCAACATATTCAAAATTCAAAATCAATGTTTAAAGTTTAATGTTCAAAGTGTCTCAATCTGAAATTTGACACTTGAAATGTTTCATCATCCCACGCTTCCTTCGAGCGTAAGCGCGAGTAGTTTCTGCGCTTCGACTGCGAATTCCATTGGTAGCTGATTCAATACTTCCTTCGCATAACCGTTTACAATCAATGCAACAGCCGATTCTTCGTCGATGCCACGTTGCAGGCAATAAAAGATCTGGTCTTCACCAATCTTTGAAGTAGTTGCTTCGTGTTCAATGCGCGCTGAGCTGTTTTCAACATCGATATATGGGAAAGTATGCGCGCCGCATTTGTCGCCCATCAGCAATGAATCGCACTGAGAAAAGTTTCTTGCATTCTCTGCGCGTTTCATAATGTGCACCTGACCACGATAACTGTTCTGGGATTTTCCAGCAGAAATACCTTTCGAAACGATTCGCGACTTGGTGTTCTTACCAATGTGAATCATTTTTGTTCCGGTATCGGCCTGTTGCATATTGTTGGTTACAGCTACAGAGTAAAATTCACCGACGGAGTTGTCTCCTTTCAAAATGCACGACGGATATTTCCATGTGATCGCAGATCCGGTCTCAACCTGTGTCCATGAAATTTTAGAACCATCGCCGGCACACAGTCCACGTTTTGTAACGAAGTTGTAAATGCCACCTTTTCCTTCTTTATCACCCGGATACCAGTTCTGCACCGTTGAATATTTCACCTGCGCATCTTTCATCGCGTAGATTTCAACAACCGCCGCGTGAAGCTGATTCTCATCGCGCATCGGCGCTGTACATCCTTCCAGGTAGCTAACATAAGAACCTTCGTCTGCAACGATCAGCGTTCTTTCAAACTGGCCGGTATTGGCTGCGTTGATTCTGAAATACGTTGACAGTTCCATCGGGCAGCGAACGCCTTTTGGAATATAGCAGAATGAACCATCGGTGAAAACCGCTGAATTCAATGCTGCAAAGTAGTTATCGGTGATAGGCACAACGGAGCCCATATATTTTTTAATCAGCTCGGGATGCTTTTGCACCGCTTCTCCAAACGAGCAAAAAATTATCCCAAGTTCACCGAGCTTTTCTTTGAAAGTAGTTGCAACGGAAACGCTGTCGATTACGGCATCCACCGCAACACCCGTCAGACGTTTTTGCTCAGTCAGCGATATGCCCAACTTCTCGAAAGTTTTGATCAGTTCAGGATCAACGTCTTCAAGGTTCTTGGGTGTTACTTTCTGCTTTGGTGCTGAATAATAAATAACGTCCTGGTAATTAATTGGCGGATAAGTTACGTTTGGCCACTTCGGCTCCTTCATTTTCGTCCAGTGCCTATATGCTTTCAGCCTCCATTCAAGCAGCCATTCGGGCTCATTTTTTTTTGAAGAAATAAACCGGATGATATCCTCATTTAGCCCTTTCGGAGCCGATTCGGTTTCGATGTTCGTCGTCCATCCATGCTCATATTCCCTGGAGGTGAGTTCCTCAAGTACCTGATTGTCTTTACTCATCTGAGTCTATTTAGACTAATTTTAAAGTAGCACACAAAGCTATAACAAAAACCTCATTTTAAGGTTCTTTTCCAGTAGTATTTGCCGCCGGAAGTTTTCGAAAACGATGTAAATCGACTATCCAACCAGGTTTAAACTCCTGTCAAGACTTTCCTCCAGCGATATCATCGTTTCTGTCCTTTCAATGCCTTCAACCTGTTGGATTTTGTCGTGGAGTACAAGCTTCAGATGGTTCGTGTCTTTCACATGCATTTTAACAAACATGCTGTAATTGCCGGTCGTATAATGAATGTTGGTGATTTCCGGGATGTCTTTGAGTTTACCCATTACCTGATCGTAAAGGGCGCTCTTTTGAAGATAGATTCCGATAAACGCGGTAATGTCGTAGCCAAGCTTCGCGTAATTCACTTTTAATGTTGTCTTCTCGACTACGCCGGCTTCTTCGAGCTTGTTCATTCTGACATGGACCGTTCCACCGGAGACAAAGGCTTTTTTTGCCACTTCAGTGTAAGGTTTTTTCGCATCCTGCATGAGGATCTCTAAAATCTTGAGGTCTACATTATCAACTTTAAAATTATCAGGCATGACGTGTTGCGGTTTTTGTTGTTAATTCAAAAATATCATAAATAATTAAAAATGATACAATGTTTATGATAATTATTGACTTATGGTGTAGCTATACCGTTAATTTGTTACATAATTTACAATCAAGCCGGGAAAAGGCGAGTGCGTAAAACAGAAATTGTAGGGTGTTGGAATTTGGCAGACATGCCCTCCGGTCTCGGGGGTGGGGACAACAGGATAAAGTTCAGCCTTTGGCAACCTAACTGCTCCGTGGAGGTTCGAGCCCTCCCTCTACAGCAACTGTCGGGCAAACGCCCGGCTTCATGGCGGTTTCGACTTATCGGAACAATGCCGTTTAACAGAAGCTCAGTTTAGGTTAATGAGTTATTCACAGAGCTGCCCACTTTACCGATAAGACGATTGGTGAGTGGGCTTTTGTTTTTCTGTGTCAACTGACGTGATATTCATCCCGCAACGTAGCGGGCAATTTGCGCTTGATTTAAACGCTTACAATCGTTTGATTTGAATGTTTGTATCTTGTTAACCGAACTATCAATCTATGAATAACTTTCCGTGGTTTAAGAGTTATCCCGCCGGCATTCCGAATGAAGTGAAATTGTACGAATACAACTCGGTCACTGAGATTTTTGATGAGAGTTGTAAAAAATTCCACGACAAAGTCGCATTCGAAAACATGGGTGTGACCATGACTTATGCTGAGGTGGATGAGCTCTCGCGGAACTTCGCAGCATTTCTGCAAACAAAACTTGGCTTACAGAAGGGCGAGCGTATAGCCATCCAGATGCCGAATATTCTTCAGTTTCCAGTTGCATTCTTTGGGGCGATGCGAGCCGGACTTATTGTGGTTAATACGAATCCATTATACACGCCGCGCGAAATGGAGCACCAGTTTAAAGATTCCGGTGCTGTGGCCATTGTTACGGTAGCGAACTTTGCGGCTAACCTTGAAAAGATTGTTGCCAAAACAAACATCCGACATATCATTATCACCAAGCTTGGCGATATGCTCGGTCTTAAAGGCCATCTGGTCAACTTTGTTGTGAAGAACATCAAGAAGATGGTTCCTTCCTACGATCTTCCATCGGCGATCCCATTTAAACAAGCATTAAAGGCCGGTGCATCATTGCCGTATACAAAGCCAGATACTTCGATCAACGACCTGGCGGTATTACAATACACTGGCGGAACTACCGGCGTCTCGAAAGGCGCGCAGCTTTCTCACGCGAACATTGTTGCGCACAACTCGATGATCAAATACTGGTTTAAGCCGTACATGAGCAAAGATGGATCGGACATTATTATTACTGCGATTCCGATGTATCACATTTTCGCGCTGACAGTTAATGGGCTTTTGATGTTTAGCACTGGCGTGAAAAGCGTGATGATCACAAACCCAAGAGACATGCCGGGGTTTGTAAAAGAATTAAAGAAACACAGGTTCACAATCATCACGGGCGTGAACACACTTTTTAATGGGCTGTTAAATAATCCTGAGTTCAGGAAACTTGATTTTTCAGCATTGAAAGGAGCGATCGGTGGTGCGATGGCTGTGCAGGATGTTGTGGCAAAGCGTTGGAAGGAAGTAACTGGATCGCCGGTTGTTGAAGGATACGGACTAAGTGAAACGTCGCCGGTATTATGTTGTAATCCGCTAGATGGGAAACATAGGCAAGGCTCTATTGGAATTCCGATGCCAAGCACTGATGTTGGAATTTTTGACGAGGACGGAAATCAGCTCGCGCAGGGCGAGGTGGGTGAGATCTGTGCACGAGGTCCGCAGGTGATGGCAGGATACTGGAATAGCGATAATGCGAATGTGTTCTTTCAGGGGGGATGGTTCCGCACGGGCGACATCGGGTGTATGGATCCGGAAGGATTTTTCAAGATCGTTGACAGAAAGAAAGACATGATCAAAGTCTCCGGGTTTAATGTATTCCCGAATGAAGTCGAAAATGTCATTGCTGGTCATCCCAAGGTGTTGGAAGTGGCGGCAATCGGTGTTCCTGATGCCAAGTCGGGAGAAGTAATAAAAGCGTTTATCGTAAAACGTGATGAAAGCCTGACAACAGACGAAGTGATTCAATATTGTCACGAGAACCTGACAAACTATAAAGTGCCGAAGAAGATTGAGTTTAGGAAGGAACTTCCGAAAACAAATGTCGGGAAAATTCTAAGAAGAGCTTTGAAGGAAGAAGAAGCAACGAATGCCACGACCGTTGTGGCGGCATAGTCCATGAAGAAATTATTTATAGTCATTATCGCGATTGGTTTTATCGCGGCAGGTACAAAGCAAAATTTCGAAGAATCAGCTTCAACATCGGATAGTATTCGCTACGCGAACGAAACAAGACTGCAAAACGTCACGCAGCTTACCTTCGGTGGCGATAATGCAGAAGCGTACTGGAGCTTTGATAGCAAAAAACTTGTCTTTCAATCTAACAACCCTGCATGGGAACTCAAGTGTGATCAGATTTTCTATACCAACCTCTCGGAGAATTTGAGTGAAACAAAACCGCAGATGCTCAGCACAGGAAAGGGAAGGACGACATGCGCGTATTTTCTTCCTGGCGACAAAGCCGTGGTTTATGCATCCACGCATTTGGGTGCCGATGATTGTCCGCAGGAGCCAGAGCGAAAACCGGGTGGAAAGTATCTGTGGCCTATTTATCCGACCTATGATATTTTTGTTGCTGATCTGAAAGGAGAAATCAAAAAGCAACTTACCGATGTGCCTGGATATGATGCTGAGGCAACCGTTTCTCCGAAAGGAGACAAGATCGTTTTTACGTCAACACGTAATGGTGATCTCGATTTATACACCATGAATCTTGATGGTAGCAACGTGAAACAAATTACCAATGAGGTTGGTTATGATGGTGGCGCATTTTTTTCTCCCGATGGAACAAAAATTGTTTTCCGGGCATCGCGTCCTAAGACAGAGGAGCAAAAAAAGGAATATCAGGATTTCCTTAAACAAGGACTTGTGGCTCCTACCGAAATGGAAATATTTATTTGCAATGCAGACGGTACCAACCTGAAGCAGATCACCAATCTCGGCAAGGCAAACTGGGCGCCGTTCTATCACCCTTCAGGAAAGAAGATTTTGTTTTCATCTAATCATAAAGGCACACGTGGATTTCAGTTTAATATTTACATGGTCAATGATGACGGTTCAAACCTTGAACAAATAACTTACGATGGAGTGTTTGACTCGTTCCCGATGTTTTCACCAGATGGTAAAAAACTGGTATTCTCCTCTAACAGAAATAACGGGGGAACGAGGAATACGAATCTGTTTGTAGCCGATTGGGTGGAGACAACAAAATAATTCGGCTAAATACATGTTATGAAAAACACCGCGGTCATTTTGTTGATGCTTGTATTCTCGTTACAGGCACAGGGTCAAAAAATCTTTCCTGAACCGCACGACTCGCTTCCGGCGCCTTCTTATTTTCGTGCGGATACTTTTTTTTCGGCTGACAAAAGTATCGGGCTTTTTGATGAGGGATTTGATTTGGATGTAAATCTTGAGACGGATCATCTGGCTATCCTGATAGATTCGATTTCAGGCGGGTGGACAGCTCCGAACCTTCGGCATTTGCAGATCAATTGGAATATTTCACCAGACGAAACTGATTCAGCTAAGTCAATCGTTATTCGGAAAGTCATCTCGCAAATAAGCCGTCTTCAGGACGTGAAGAAAAATACAAAGCTCGAAAGCCTGTCATTCTGGGTTGGTGATGGTCTGTTTATCACGTCCAGGGATAAGTTCGAGTATTTTGACAAGAAAGGCCAAAAGCAGAATTTAGAACGAGCTTTTAATGCATTACAACCCGAACTTGCCAAGCTGCCTTTTGAACTGGCTGTTTATTCTACTTTGTGGGGATGGTGAAATTGCTATCTGAAGCACTTTTCGCTAACTTAGTACTGTTTCGGTTTAGTTCTTCAAAACTGTATTATTATGCTAGGATTTTTTGAACACCAGTACCTTTCTTATAAGAAGAATCACATCAGAAATCTCCTTGCGCTCGCGAAAGTCGATGGGCACATGCACACGAAGGAAGAGAAGCTCCTATATAAAATCGGCAAGAAGTACGGCCTCAAAGATCGTCAGATCAAGGAGCTGTTGGAAAGTAAGGAGAAGTACGAAATGAACGTCCCCGACAATCACAACGACCGGATGAATCTGCTCTATGATTTACTTCTGATGGTTCATGCCGATAGCGTCGTTGATGAGCACGAGATTCGGTTTTGCGAGGATGCTGTAAAGCAACTGGGAATGAAAAAGGAACTCGTACCGTGGTTATTAGAATCTTTCGACGACGGTACACCACCCCGCGCTGAAGATTGGGAGGAAATCAAGGTGATGGCGATGGATAAATTTGTAGTTAAGAAGTAGCGTCCTTCAAATTCCGAAGATCTTATCAATTATAATCAATGCTGATAGTACCGCCAGCAAAGTTGGACACAGATATCCAATAGCAAAGTTGATATACCGCTGAACAAATGATCCGGGAAAGCCCGGGTTTCCGAATGTCAGCTCCTGGTTTAAGTTAACCATCTTCCACCTGTTCCTGATAAAGAGACACATGAGACATCCGCCAACGGTGAGGCTGATGTCGGTAACATCCGCGACAAGGGTAAAGAAATCCCGGTCTTTGTAAAATGACAACTTGTTAAATATTGGATAATCTCCAAAGCTTAACGTGCTGGGTATCCCAATAATAAAAATCACCGCGGCAACAATCCATACAATCTTTTTCCGCGGTAGCTTCTTTTCATCGATAAAGTAAGCAATAGCAAGCTCAAGCAGTGATACACAGGAAGAAAGTGTGGCAAAACACAGAAGAAGAAAAAAAGCACCGCCAACTATCCTGCCGAGCAATGGTCCCATTCCTTTGAAAATTTCGGGTAACACAATGAAGACAAGTGCCGGGCCCTCAGTGGGCGATTTGCCAGCAGAAAACACCAATGGAAAGATCATCAGTCCGGCAAGAAATGCCACCGTTGTGTCTGACATGGTGACGATAGCAGATGAGCGAACAATGTTTTGGCCTTTGTCAAGGTAAGAACCGTACGTTATCAATCCGCCTACGCCAATCGACAGCGTGAAAAATGAAAGCCTGAGTGCGTCGAATAATGTCTGCTTCGTAATCGCTGAGAAGTCGGGAACAAGATAGAATGTGATTCCTTCCATTGCCCGCGGAAGGGTGAGTGCGTATGCAATCAGGCCAAGGAGAACAATGAGCAAGGAAGGCATCAGGATCTTGTTCAGTTTCTCGATGCCTTTCTGAATGCCTTGTACCACACATGCCGCCGTAAGAAACAGGAAGACGAACGCATAAATGAAACTAGACGACATATTGCTGATGAAGGAACTGAAGAATCCTGCATGATCCGTTTCAGACAACGCACTAAAGAATACGATTTCAAAAAAATAACCGAATGCCCAGCCGGCAACCAGGTTGTAATAGGATAGAATGAAGATTCCGGAAATGATGCCCCCCAATCCAAGCCATCCCCATTTTTTATTGCCAAGTTTTTTGTATGAGCCGTACGCGTCTTTTCCTCCGGCTCGCCCGATTGCAATTTCACCAACCAATACAGGGAAGCAGAAAAGAAAAATACAGAGGACATAAATGATGAGAAACACCGCTCCACCGTTTTGTCCCGTGAGATAGGGGAAACGCCAAATGTTGCTTAAGCCAACAGCGGAACCGGTAGCGGCTAAAATGAATCCAATTTGTCCGGAGAAATTACCGCGATTGCTCATTACTGGTCAATAAAGAACGGCAAAGTATTTGATAAACTATAAATATCAAAAATCCGTTAATCAGAGTGTGTTGATAGAACACATTCAAAAAATATTACACATTAAGATTCAAGTTGTCAGTTTTATCTAAATTGACGCTACCTACAGGAGACCCATTTATGGAAGATTTCAGGAAACTCACTACTCAGGAAAAAGCACTTCGGATAAATCTCAGCAAAGCCATTTACGGTTCTTTCGCTGAGATCGGAGCAGGGCAGGAGGTGGCTGCAAACTTCTTTAAAGTCGGTGGTGCCTCAGGCACGATCGCCAAGACGATTTCCGCTTATGACATGAAATTCAGTGATGCGATTTATGGAGTGTGCGACCGATATGTTTGTGAAGATCGTCTCCTGCAAATGCTGGATCACGAATACGTGCTTCTTCCCGAACGCCTTCCGCATCGTATTGACTCAACCCGTTTCTTTGCTTTCGCGGATACGGTAGAGATTCTTAATTACGAGCGCACAAACCAGGGACATGGCTGGATGGGCCTCAGGTTTCAACTCAGTCCGCAGAGCGAGCCTAATGAATGTGTGATACATGTAAAGATGCACGACACGGATCCGCTTCAGCAGCAGCTTTCGCTTGGAATTGTGGGTGTAAATATGCTTTACGGATGTATGTTTATGAACGATCCGGAGGAAATTCTCATGTCATTGATCGATGGACTTACGACCCGACGTGTTGAAGTTGATATGTTCAGACTGATTGGCCCTGACTTCAGGCATGTTGACAATCGTTTGATGGCGCTGAAGATGGTGAAGAACGGCCTCACAAAAGCAGCCATGTTCGGTCCGGACGGAAATGTAATGCAACCCTCTGACGAGTTGTATAAGAAGAATGTACTCGTGCTACGTGGGCGATTTCGTCCCCCGACACACGTGAACGTTGATATGCTTTTGACTTCTCGCCGTCAGTTCAGGAAAGAGCAGGATGTTGAGCGTTCGAAGATCGTACTCATGACAGAACTCACCCTCAACGACCTCAGTCCTGATGGAAAGATTGATGAACGTGATTTTCTGCATCGCGCGGATATCATCTGCTCGTTGGGACAATCCGTTCTGATCTCAAACTATTTTGAGTATTACCGTTTGGTTGATTATCTGACACGTATTACGAAGGGAAAAAAGATCGGCATCATCATGGGTATTTACGCGCTGCAGAAGGTTTTTGAAGAAAAAACATACGAAAAGATCAGGGGCGGAATCCTGGAATGTTTTGCCTCACTATTTGGTCACAACGTAAAACTTTATATCTACCCCGCGCTGCGTGCTGATGGAACCTTGTTCACATTGAAGGATTTTGACAAAGAGCTTCCTGCTAATTTGAAAAGTTTATTCACTTACCTTTTGGAGAATAACAAACTGGAAGATATCCGTGACGCGAACGCAAAAAATCTCAACATCATTTCGGATAATGTTTTGGCGATGATCAAGAAAGGCGAGAGTGGTTGGGAGAAGTTTGTGCCACATAAAGTGGAGGAAGCAATCAAGAAACACGGCCTGTTCGACTACCCTTCTTCCGAAGATCAGACGAATGCTACTGTGACCTCAATGGCTGACAGCATCGATGAGCGCCGGTAATGAAGATATAGGAAGGCTACTCCTTCGTATCACATGCGGCGGCCTTCTGCTGATGCACGGCTCTCATACATTATTCAACGGACTTGATCACATCAGACGATTTCTTTCTCAGTCAGGGCTACCTGAGGTGCTCGCCTATGGCAACATTGTTGGCGAAGTAATAGCACCTGTATTCATGATTGCTGGCTATAAAGCAAGACTGGCAGCGCTTGTTGTGGCGTTCAACATGCTCCTTTCTGTACTTCTTGCTCACCGCGATATTGTTTTTCAGCGAAATGATTTTGGCGGATGGATGATTGAGCTAAATGTCTTTTTCCTTGTGACTGCTGTCGTTGTTGTTTTGATTGGCCCTGGTCAGATATCCGTGAGGCGTTAGGATTTTATTTGATCACGATTATTCGTAATTTCTGCAAAATAACGACCCTAATGAATAGAACGCCAACTCGCTCAAACCGCGCGTCAACTTTTGAAAGACACGGCGGCATTAAAAATCGATTCGAAAGAACTTCTGAATGGTTTCTTTTCGCAATCCGGTCTTTTCTTTTCTTCGGAATTATCGCACTATTATTCATCATCATTAAAAAGACGGTCGACCGAAGTGACTACACGTTGAAGCCTTTTGAAGTCCCAACGATACTTGACATAAATGGCTATAATGGCAAAGTCATTTGTCATCGAATTATCGATGAAATAAAACTGCATTATGATTCCGCGAATACGTCCAAAAAATTGAAATCGTTTAATTCAGATGATCTCGAAAGCGATTTCCAGGTGGATATGATGGGGTTCGGCCTTTCTCTAAATACAATTACCGATTACGTTGAATCAGCGTTCGGGCTAAAGAGCAAGACAATCAGCGGAGAAATCGTTCGTGAATATTCAAAGTTGAAATTATTTCTGAGGATCTCGGATCACCCGACTCGGGTGTTTACCGTGCCTTTTTCGGACGAGCGGTTCGCTGAAGGAATTAAAGAACTCGCAAATTTCGCATCGTTTCAAATCCTGGAAATTACGGACCCGTATATTGCGGCCATTCGCTATTCCGACAGAGGTGAATATATTGAAGCTCTGAAATTGTGTAACCAAGTCATCGCAAAAGACAATGATGAAAAGCCTTGGGGATATGCACTGAAAGGACTTATTCAGCAGCGGCAGAACAATATTACGGATGCATTTGCCACTATTAATGAAGGATTAAGGTTATTTCCAACTTTTCATCTTCTGCATCTCAGGAAAGGAGACCTTCATATTTGGAATGAGCATGAAGCAGAGGCATTGGCTGCTTACAGGAATTTCTTTTGGTATACGGACCAAACGATCGATGACCATCTTGCCATGGCAGACGGATATTGGTCAGCGAAGTCCGACTCTGCCCACTATTTCGCATTAAGGGCTCTGTCCATGGATAGCACAAATTTTGAGGCGCTGGAGTGGCTAGCGCGGTATTCTTATTATGAAATGTCGGACAATATTAAAGCTCAATATTATGCGACGCGTGCTGCTGATTTCGCAACAGACTTGCGAAAGGCAGAACGGATATTTTATGCTTTTCTTGACCAGCAAGATTATAAGAACGCAGAACTTTGGGCCAAGTTTATTGTACAGCGCAAAGAGGATTATCATTCATACCAACTTATGGGGAAGCTTTATGAACAAACGGGAAACCTCCGTTTTTCACGATTATTCTACCGAAATTCATATTTGGCATCGAATCGCAACCCTACGAATGAAATTCAGTATGGTTATAATCTAATGAAACTAAACGAGCCTGATAGTGCAATTCTTCATCTTCAAGCTGCTGTTACACTTGACTCTACAAAATCCCTTCCATTCTATCATCTTTCTGCAATTTATTTGAAAAAAGGAAATCTTGCCCTCGCGAAAAAAGCGATTTTGAAATATTACGAACGCGAAGTACAAGTCAAGCCTTTTGTAGCGAATAGGAGTATAGCGGATTTTTATGAGGAAATTGAAGATTATGATCAAGCAATTTTTTACTGGAAGGATAATTTATCGAGGTATCCTGACGATGCAACCTGCCTCAACAGCCTCGCTTACAATTATGAATTGAAAGGCGATTATGAGAACGGTTTAAATTACGCACGAAAAGCAGTGACTCTTGATGGCAACCATGAAATGGCATTTTCTACGTTGGGAGAGCTTTACTATTTAATTAACAAGAAAGACTCGGCTTACTATGCCTTTGAAATGGCTATGGAAAACGGTTTCACCATTTATGAAGAATGGTTGGCAGACGAGCCATATCGACAATTTGGGAACGATACTACAATGCTGGCGATAATACAGCGTTACCAGCCAAACTCCCCCTATCATAAAGCGAAAATTGCCGGCGTTAATTAACTTTCCTTATCAAGCGAAGCAAAATACCGTTTTGCTTCCTTCATCACTTTCGGCGCGAGAATAAAGCCTGATATCATCGTCGGAAAGGCCATGATCGCATAAGCCACGTCAATGATGTTCATGACATCCGCCATTGACGCGACAGCGCCAACGACAATTGTTCCCAGATAAAAGTAATCGTAATATTTTCCGGCGCGCACGCCAGCGATAAACGAGATAGCCTAA
>Ga0196965_1000133_pt1 | contig 56658 bp, 66 predicted proteins | sample S1_20metaG_FD_148668 | JGI IMG/M metagenome (GOLD analysis project Ga0196965, IMG submission 148668) | Soil microbial communities from Anza Borrego desert, Southern California, United States - S1_20 | ecosystem: Environmental > Terrestrial > Soil > Desert | place: USA: California | collected...
ACACGTTCGTCATCCAGGGGCCCTACGGCTCGCTCGCCCTCGCCGGCAACCTCACCGAGATCGAGAACATCTCGATCCTGGCCGGAAGCAACACCGCCTTCGGCGAGCCGGGGACGAACCGCCACGATTACGTCCTCACCACCCACGATTCGAACTTCGCCGCCGGAGTGCAGGCGAGGATCAACGCGGCGGCCCTGCTCGAGGGGGAGGACTTCACCTTCAACGGCTCGGCGGAGACCGATGCCAGCTACGTCGTCTACGGCGGCAAGGGCAAGGACACGCTGCTCGGAGGCCTCGGCAACGACATCTTCTTCTATGCCGAGGAGCGGTTCGCGAGCGGCGACACCGTCAACGGCGGCGCCGGCTATGACGGCATGTTCCTGAGGGGCAATTACACGATCGACTTCAACGCTCCGGGCTATACCGGGCTGTTCACCAACATCGAGAACCTCACCCTGACCTCGGCCACCGACGAGCGCTACGCGAGGGGCGGCGGCACCGAGTTCGACTACAATCTCATCCTCTCCGACGCGATCGTGAAGCCGGGCGAGACGCTGACCGTCTCGGGTTCGCTGCTCCAGGCGAACGAGACGATGGTGCTGGACGGCAGCGCGGAGACGGACGGGTTCCTCCGGCTGTTCGGCGGACTGGCCGCGGACACTTTGAAGGGCGGCGCCAATGCCGACCTCCTCCACGGAGCGTTCGGCGCCGACATCCTCGCCGGCGGCGGCGGGGCGGACCTGTTCCGTTACCAGGCGGTGACCGAATCCTATTCGGTGGCCCGCGATCATATCGTCGACTTCACCCCGGGCACCGACAGGATCGAGCTCGACCGCATCGACGCCAGCCGGTCGCTCGCGGGAGACCAGGCCTTCACCTGGATCGGCTCCAGCGCGTTCAGCAACACGGCCGGGGAGCTTCGAGCCTTCCAGTCGGGCGCCCAGTGGATCGTCCAGGGCGACATCAACGGCGACGGCCATGCCGACCTCATCATCGCCCTGACGCTGCAGGGGCCGAACCCGCTCGGAGCGGGGGACTTCGTGCTGTAATCGCCGTCATTCCGGCGCAGGCCGGAATCCGTGAACATCGCGGAGCGAGCTGTCGTCCCTTCATGGATCGCGGCCTTCGCCGCGACGGCGGTGCGGATAGGGCCTCGACAAGGCTGAACCGGGTCGCCAAGGTGCGCGCGCTTTCAGCTGCGGAGTGCCGGGTGGATTTCGTCTCGATCCTGTCGATCTTCGTGCTGGCGTGCTTCGTCGGCTATTATGTCGTCTGGTCGGTGACTCCGGCCCTTCACACGCCGCTCATGTCGGTGACCAACGCCATCTCCTCGGTGATCATCGTCGGCGCCCTGATCGCGGCGGCGGCGGCCGGGGTGCCGGGCGCCAAATGGCTGGGCCTCGCCGGGGTGGTGCTGGCCAGCATCAACATCTTCGGCGGCTTCGCCGTGACGGCGCGGATGCTGGCCATGTACAAGAAGAAGGAGAAGAAGGGGTGAGGCTTCTCGGCCGCCCCTCCCTGAAAGGGAGGCGATCAAGGGGTGGGTGCGCCCATCCGCGCGCCTATAAGGACTCCGCGGCAGTGCAGCGGATCGGCGGCGTCGAGCCGCCGCTCCGCTCACCCACCCCCAGCCCCTCCCTTCCAGGGAGGGGAGACGCCCATGCACGGTGAGGCCGTCGCACCCCCGGCCTGGGTGATGGTCGCCTATCTGATTTCGGGCATCTGCTTCATCCTCGCCTTGCGCGGGCTCTCCAATCCGGAGAGCGCCAGGCGCGGCAACCGCGCCGGCATCATCGGAATGGCGATCGCCCTGGCGACGACGCTCATCCACTACATGCCGACCCGGGACGAGGAATTCCCGCTGCAGTGGCACGAGCCGGTCCACTGGGACAATCTGATGCTGATCGGCGGAGCGATCCTGATCGGCGCCGTCATCGGACTGGTGACGGCGCGGCGGATCGCGATGACGGCCATGCCTCAGCTGGTCGCCGCCTTCCACTCGCTGGTCGGGCTGGCGGCGGTGCTGGTGGCGGGGGCGGCGTACCTCAACCCGGACGCTTTCGGGATCGCCACGGGCGGCCTCATCCATCCGGTCAGCCGGGTCGAGCTGAGCCTCGGCGCGGCGATCGGCGCCGTCACCTTCTCGGGCTCGGTGATCGCCTTCCTGAAGCTCAACGGCAACATGTCGGGCAAGCCGATCCTGCTTCCGCTCCGGCACGTCATCAACCTCGGAACGCTGGCCGCGATCATCGGCCTGATCGGCTATTTCACCACCGACCAGAGCCCGTGGGTGTTCGTCACCCTGACGGCGCTCGCCTTCCTGGTCGGCTTCCTCCTGATCATCCCGATCGGCGGCGCCGACATGCCGGTCGTCGTCTCGATGCTCAATTCCTATTCGGGCTGGGCGGCGGCGGCGATGGGCTTCACGCTCCAGAACAGCGCGATGATCATCACCGGAGCGCTGGTCGGCTCGTCGGGCGCGATCCTCTCCTACATCATGTGCCGGGCGATGAACCGGAGCTTCATCTCGGTCATCGCCGGCGGCTTCGGAGGCGACACGGCGATCGCCGGCGGCGGCGCGGCCTCCGACCGGCCGTGGAAGCGGGGCTCCGCCGAGGATGCCGCCTTCCTGATGAGCCAGGCCGAGCAGGTGATCATCGTGCCCGGCTACGGAATGGCGGTGGCGCAGGCGCAGCATGCGGTGCGCGAGCTCGCCGACCAGCTCAAGAAGGAAGGGGTCAGCGTCAAATATGCGATCCACCCGGTGGCCGGGCGGATGCCGGGGCATATGAACGTTCTGCTGGCCGAAGCCAACGTGCCCTATGACGAGGTGTTCGAGCTGGAGGACATCAACAGCGAGTTCGCGCGCACCGACATCGCCTTCGTCATCGGCGCCAACGACGTCACCAACCCGGCCGCCAAGACCGACAGGACCTCGCCCATCTACGGAATGCCGGTCCTCGACGTCGAGAAGGCCAAGACGGTGCTTTTCATCAAGCGCTCGATGGGGGGAGTCGGCTATGCGGGCGTCGACAACGATCTCTTCTACCGCGACAACACGATGATGCTGCTCGGCGACGCCAAGAAGATGACCGAGGAGATCGTGAAGAGCCTGGGCTGACGCGGCCCCTTCGTCATGCCGGCGAAGGCCGGCATCCACGAACTCGGAAGTACTAAATCACGACCCGCCGTGTTCATGGATTCCGGCCTTCGCCGGAATGACGAATCCTTTCGGCGCATAAGTGGGATCGCCGGGCGGAAAGCCCTTCCCTCGCCAGCCCCGGCGGCTATGGGTCCCCGCATGCGCAAACTGGGGATGGTTGGCGGCACGAGCTGGTTCTCGACCGCCATGTATTACGAGCAGATCAACAAGGCCGTGGCGAAGGCCAAAGGCGGCCTGAGCTCCGCTCCGCTGGTCATGGAAAGCCTCGATCTGGCGCCGGTCGCGGCGCTCGAGCTCGCCGGCCGGTGGGACGAAGTGGGCGAGATCGTCGCGTCGGCGGCGGCGCGGCTGGAAGCGGCCGGGGCCGAAGGCCTGATCCTGTGCAGCAACACCACCCACAAGGTGGCGCCCGCCGTCGAGGCGGCGGTCAAGGTGCCGCTCCTGCACATCGCCGACGTCACCGCCGAGCGGCTCGCCGCCGACGGAGTCAACAAGGCCGGGCTGATCGGCACCCGCTTCACGATGGGCGAGGATTTCTTCCGCGAGCGCATCGCCGCCCGGGGCATCGCCCTCACCCTGCCCGATCCGGCGACGGCGGAGCAGATCGACCGCATCATCTTCGAGGAGCTGGCCAGGGGGCAGGTCAGCCGCGGCTCGCAGCGGCTGCTCAAGACCTGCGTCACGGAGATGGGGAAGGCTCGGCAGCAGGCAGTGATCCTCGGCTGCACCGAACTGGTGCTGCTCGTCGATCCGGGCGCCAACGTCATTCCGGTCTACGACACGACCGCGCTTCACGCGGCGGCGGCCGCTCGCTGGATATTGGAGGAATCTTGATCCGGATCGGACGAAGCCGCCCGACAGAAATGGCGACCGCGGGAGACTAACCCAGATTCCGGCCGAGCGGGCGGGCCCGGCTTTGCGCCTGCGGCCGGGAATCGGGCTCCGCCTCCGGTCCAATTCACGACGAAAAGCGGGGGCATCGAGAAGCGCCGGCCCTTCAACAGGAACCGAAATGGACGCATGAGCGCCTGCTTTTGCTCCGTCCCGGCGGCTATCTCCGCATCGGACTTGGGGGCGGACCGGGGAGTTATGGCAGCGGCTGAGGGTTCCGACGTCAACAAGGCCAAGGCGACCGCACGGCTGCAGCAGCTGAGCGAGGAGGTCGGGCGAATCGCGGCGGTGCTCGCCGCCTTGTCCGAGCACGAGGCCGCCGCGGCGGCCCTGGCAGCCGTCGGCGGAGCGGCGGATCCCGCCGACGGCGAGCGGCTCGAGGCCGGATTCATCCGCTCGATGATCCGGGCGCGGCGGCTGCGCGACCATTTCTTCAGGGGCGAGATTTTCGCGGATCCGGCCTGGGACATGCTGCTCGACCTGATGGCGGCGCGGGTGGAGATGCAGCGGGTCGCCGTCTCCAGCCTGTGCATCGCCGCGGCGGTGCCGCCGACGACGGCGCTGCGCTGGATCAAGACCCTGTGCGACCAGGGCCTGTTCGTCCGAATCGCCGATCCCGAGGACGGCCGGCGGGTCTTCATCGAGCTTTCGGCCGAGACCGCGACGATGATGGAGGCGTATCTCAAGGCGGTGCGGCGGATGGGCCACGTCGTCATCTAGCGGGACCGCCGGAGGCTTGTGGCCGGCCGCCGCAGATGGCAGATGCCGGGGGAGGGCGCTTAGCTCAGCTGGTAGAGCATCTCGTTTACACCGAGAGGGTCGGCGGTTCGAGCCCGTCAGCGCCCACCATGATCAGGTAAACAGTGCCCCGCATTGTTTAGCCCAGTCCGGCGGACTGGGCGACCTGATCATTTCGCCGCCGGCGCGGTCAGTAGCTGAGTATCCCCAGCAGCCAGAGGATCAGGAGGGTGCCGAGCGCCGTGACCAGAAGCGAGCCGGCGCAGCCGAGGCGGTTGGAGAAGAAGAAGAACACCGAGCGTCACCCCTGAAGTTGTTTCAGGGCCCAACTCCCCGCTGAAGCGCGGGTTCACCGGTCACGTCCCGGCGGAAGCCGGGACGACGTCAGAGGCTCCGCACCAGCTTCGTCGCCATCGCCATCCAGGGCGGATCGCCGATGACCACCTGCCGCGGACCGCCGCCCAGCGGCAGGAGGTGGAGCTTGCCTTCCTCGCGGGCGATCAGCCGGCCGAACAGGAAGCGGCCGGCGGGGCGGGGAACCAGCACGTCGCGGTTGAGGGCGCGGCCGAAGCCTTCCGGCAGAAGGCGCAGGCACCAGATCTCGTCGCCGCTGCGATAGTCGCCGACGCTGGATATGACGGCCACCGCGACCGTTCCGGGCTCGGGGCGCGGCGGCAGCGCAACCCCCGCCCGGCGCGGCGCGCGGGTGCCGTCATGGCCGAGCAGAGCGGCGAGCGGCATATCGTCCTCGCGCTCCGCGAACTCGACCAGATCGCCGACCTCGACTCCCAGCGCATGCGCTATCCGGTTAAGCCATCCAACCGAGACCGTGCGGGTTCCCGTCTCCAGCCGGCCGATCGTCTGCGGGGTCGTCGGCGGCTCGCAGCGGTCCGCCACGTCCTGGAGCGTGAGCTTCTTGGCGCGACGAACGTCGCGGATACGGGTGATCATGCCAATTTCCCCACGGACGCAAAACCCTTATCGTTATTTCGCTTTCCTACATCCCGGCCTTCATGGCAAGATGTTCCCGTTATGTACTTTGCAGGGAGCGGGAAGTGAAGGCCGAAAAGACGAAACGCAACCGGTTGCTGGCGGAGCGGCCGGTGCCGCAGGACGGGCGCGAGCGCGGCAAGAAGCGCGCCGGCGCGCCGCGGTCGGTGATCGTCAACATGGCGGAATCGCCGCTCGGCTGGCTGCGGTCGCGCGGCCATGTCAGCGATCGCCAGTTCGCCGCCGGCGAGCAGCTGCGCGGCGACTGGGAACGGTCGGGCCTGCCGCCGCGGGTCACGATGTGCTGGGATTCGCCGCCGCCGGACCGCGGCCCGCGCGGCCCGGCCGGACCGGTCGCGGCGACCAACGCCCAGGTCGCCGCCCGCCGCCGCTTCGATTCGGCGGTGAAGGCGCTCGGCCCCGGGCTGCGCGACATCGCCTGGCGGGTGGTCTGCGCCGGCGATGGCATGCGCGAGGCCGAGACCGCGCTGGGCTGGCCGGCGCGGGCGGGGAAGCTGGTGCTGACGATGGCGCTCGACCGGCTGGCGGATCATTACCGGCTGCGTTGAGGGATCGGGCGGCGGGAGGCACCGGCGCGCCGCCGCCGCGTTGGGGCGGGATGGCGGTTTACTTCACCAGCGACACCCATTTCGGCGACCACCGCACCCTCAACATCTGGAAGCGGCCGTTCGGAAGCGTCGCCGAGATGGATTCGGCTATGGCCGAGGGATGGAATTCCGCCGTGGGGCTCGGCGACGAGGTCTGGCACCTGGGCGACTTCGCGAGGCGGCCGGCGGATGTTCCGGCGCTGCTGGAGCGGCTTCATGGCGTCAAGCACCTCGTCCGCGGCAATAACGACCCGCCCGCGACCGGCACGGCGCCCGGTTGGGCGAGCGTCCAGGATAATGCCGAGATCGAGGAAGGCGGGCGCCGGCTGGTGCTGTGCCACTATCCGTTCCGGACCTGGAACGGCCAGCACAAGGGCGCTCTGAACCTGCACGGCCACAGCCATGGCCGCCTCAAGCCGCTGCCGCGGCAGTTCGACGTCGGCGTCGACGCCCGGAGCTGGCGGCCGGTGACCCTGGCGAAGCTGCTGGCGCCTGACCCCGGCGTTTACACGAGCCGGTCCAGCCCCTAGCCTGGAATCAGGGATGGGGGTGGCTATGCGACTGATCGCGAAGGTTCTTGTTGCGGCGGCGGCGCTGGGGCCGGCGGCTCCGGCGCTGGCCGGCGAGAAGCTGAGGACGGACTGGATCGTCCAGCCGGCGCCGGCGCCCGACGCGCCGGTCCGGGCCGGCCCAGGCGACGTCATCCTCAGCCAGCGCGTGCTCCCGCGCGGAGTCGCCGTCCTGCGCGACCTCTACACCGAATCGGGCGCGCGCTGGACGGTGCAGCCCGGGACCGAATTGTTCGAGGCCCAGGGATCGGCGGCCGCCATCTACTGCCCGCTCGACAACCGGGCGCCGTCCGCCCTGGTCAAGATCCTGTCGGTATCCCCGAGCAACGATCATCTCTGCTTCATCGACCGCGACCGCGACGGGCGCTTCGAGATGTCGTTCCGGACCGTGAACAGCTATTCCGACCTGCCGGGCGTCTTCGGCAGCATCATGCCGAGCGACAAGAGGATCACTCCCCTGCGCTACGACGTGGTCGACCCGAAGAGCCTGTCGCGGGATACGACGGTCACCCTCCGCTACGCGCGAAGGAAGGGCAACCGTCTCGAATTCACCGTCGCCTATGGCTGGCCGGAGCGGCTGACGACGGTGCCGGGGCCGCGGGTCGGCATCAAGACCCTGCCGGCCGAGTTCGAGCTGCTCGGCGGCCGCTTCGTCGTGCGCGAGGTGAACGGCGACGATATCGTCGTCGACGTGGTCCAGACGATGCCGGAGCGCGGGATCGGGGGTTAGCCTTCGCCTCAGCGCGGCGGGGGAAGGCGGCAGAGGCAATTGTCCCCTCCCTGGAAGGGAGGGGCCGGGGGTGGGTAGGCAAGCGCAGCGAGACTGCCTGCTGACTCGGAGTTTCGACCGCCTTCGGCGGACCCACCCCTAACCCCTCCCTTCCAGGGAGGGGGATGCGGATGCGTTAGCCCCTCCCTTCCAGGGAGGGGAAGCGTCAGCGTTTCTCCTTCGCCAGCCTCGACATCAGGATCGCGGCGCGCTTGGCCTGACGGGGGATGGAGGCGAGGTCCACCGTCTCGCCGGGGGCGTGGGCGCCGTTGCCGGCGGTGCCGAGACCGACCAGGCCGGGGACGAGGTGCGCGACGAAGCCGATGTCGCCGGCGCCGCGCTTCAACGGATCGAGCTCGCCCATCTCGGCGAGCCCGAGATCGCGGTTGACGACGTTGAGTCGGGCGAGGAAGGCGCGGCTGGCGGGGGTGGGCGCCATCGGCGGATAGCCGCCCTCGTCGAAGGCGAGCTCGGCGTCGCTTCCGGCCAGGTGGCGGGAGACGATGTCGCGCATCTTCGCCATCACGCGCTGCTGCTGCTCGAGCGACAGGGCGCGAAGGTCGCCGCGGGCGATGGCGATGGGCGGGATGATGTTGGTCTTGCCGGTCGCGGTTCCTCGAATCAGGTCCTTGTCGAGCTCGGCGGTAGTGCCGCCGACGATGAGGCCGACGTTGAAGGTGAGGTTGGGCTCGGGAAGCTCGGAGCGGAATGCGGCGAGGATCCGGGTCAGCTCGTAAATGGCGCCGTTGCCCGCCGACTCGCTGAAGATACCGCTCGAATGGCCGGTCTTCCCTTTCGCCGTGACCTGCCAGCCCGCCGAGCCGCGGCGGGCGATCGAGCCCATGTCGCGCCCCTCCTCCTGGGCCAGCCCCTCGAAGTCCAGCGCGACGTCGGCGCGGCCGCCGGCGGCGACCAGGTCGCGGCGGGCGAGCTCGATCGGGCTTCCCGAATCCTCCTCGTCGCCGGTCAGAACGATCTCGATGTCGGCGTCCTTCAGAGTGCCCGCGGCCCGCATGGCGCGAAGCGCGGCGACCATCACCACCATGCCGCCTTTGTCGTCGCCGATGCCGGGGCCTTCGGCGGTGTCGGAATCCTTGCGGGTGAAGCGCTGGAAGGGGCTGTCGGGCTCGAACACGGTATCGAGATGGCCGATGAGCAGCATGCGCTTGCCGCGGCCGCTGCCCTTGTGGGTGGCGACGATGTGCCCGGAGCGGCCCGCCTCCGCCATCGGCACCCAGCGGACCTCGAAGCCGAGCGGCTCCAGCTCGGCGCGCATCATCCGGCCGACGGCTTCGACGCCCTGGAAGTTCAGCGAGCCGCTATTCTGGTTCACGAGGCGCTCGAGCAGCTCGACGGAGCGGGTCTGCTCGGAGTCGACGGTGCGGACGATCTTCTGCTCGGCGGGGGCGAGCCTGGCGGCGGCGGGGGCGGCGAGCAAGGCGAGGGCGAGGAATATGAGGCGCATGGGGGCTCCATTTGGTCCTCCCCATCGCGAGATGGGGAGGGGGACCAGCCGAAGGCTGGTGGAGGGGTCCTTCGATACGCCGCTTCGACTTCGCTCAGCGGCTACTCAGGATGAGCGGCCGTGAATAACACCATCCGCTCATCCTGAGTAGGGACTGAGCCTGGCGAGGATGAACAGGTCGCATTGTCCCCCGGACAATGCTGAAACATGCCGGGGGCATGTTTCACCTGTTCATTATCGAAGGACACCTCCACTACATGTCACAGGCCCCTCCCCATGCTTTCGCATGGGAAGGCAAGCATGTAAGGTCCTCGTCATGCGACGCCTGCTCCTCCCCCTCGCCCTGCTCCTCGCGTCTCCCGCCGCCGCCCAGGAGTGGCGGATGGCGCCGGAATATGACGTGCTGCTGACCACCTACGACATCCAGCCGGGCGAGATCCGGCTGAAGGCGGGGGAGCCGGTGCGGCTGCGCTTCGTCAACACGACCAATCAGGGCCTGACCTTCTCGGCCGGCGGCTTTTTCCGCAACGCGCAGCTGCGGCGGCGCGACGCGGCGCTGGTCAAGGGCGGCAGCATCGAGGTGCCGCCGCTGTCGACCCGCACCGTGGTGCTGGTGCCGAAGGCCGGCCGCTACAAGGCGAATGGCGCCAATCTCCTCCACCGGCTGCTCGGAATGAGCGGCCGGATCATCGTCGAATAGGAGCGCGAGCGACATGGCGAAGGGCGACAAGAAAGCCAAGAAGAGCAAGGACAAGGTCAAGATCCCGAAGCGAATCGCCGGGGTGAAGGTGGCCAAGGCGGTCCGCAAGGCGGGCAAGAGCGCCCTGAAGCTGGCCGAGCAGCCGGTGGTGAGCGAGGCGGTCGCGGCGGCCATGCTCGCGGCGGCGGCGGCGCTTCGCGATCCGCCGGCGACGAAGCGCGCCGCGGGGGCCGCGGCCGACGCCGCCGGCGAGGCGGGTCAGGAGGCGCTCCGGCTGGGCGATTCGCTTCGCAAGCTGGCGATCGACATGGCCCGGCGGACGCTCGACGCCTGGGATTCGGCGGATTCCAAGCCGGCGGTCGCGCCTCATCTGGACCAAGGCGACAAGGCTGATCGAGGTTAAACTTACCCCCGTTATCCTCATTATCCACAGGCGGATTCGGCTTTCGCGAATCGGCCGAAGCTGACAGCTTGCGGATGTGGCCGGAAAGGCGGCGGACCGGAAACGGATCGTCACCCCAAGGCCTCGATGCCCAGGCAGAAGGCGCCGTCGCTCCCCAAGGACGCTGGCGCCGGAGCCGAAGGCGGGGGGCGGACGAAGCCGCGCCCGCATGAGCGCAAGCGAATGCGAGGCGGGATTTCACGAAACCTCCATGGCGAAGCCGAAGGCTCCTTGCGAGCCGGAAGGCGCGCCGAACCGGCGAAGGCCGCGGGAATCGCCCCGCGGCACGAGCCGGCAGGGAAAGGGCGAAGGGCTTCGGCCCCAGCCGGGACCCGAAAGGGGTTCGTCGAAGAGGCTTCGGCCTCGGAAGCGGGCTCCTGGAGAGTGGCAAGGCCTTCGGGCGGCGCCGCGATCCGAAAGGGATTTCGGAGGGCTTCGGCCTCGAGAGGTTCCTCGAAAGGCGGGACGGCTTCGGCCCCGCGCTTTTCGAAACGGGCGACCGGAGAGGCTTCGGCCTCGATGCGAGCCCAGGAGACGGTACGGCTTCGGCCGGGCCGGATCCGGAAAAAGGGGAGCCACGGCCGGGATTTTGGTCCCTGCCCGGCGACCCGACGGGGATCGGCGAGGGGCTTTGCGGCCTCTCCCGAGACCCACCGGATGCCGAACGGGGCGCGAGCCTCGCTCCGGGGTCCGGGGGAAAGCGAAGCGGGCGTTCGCGCCCGCCTCGCGATCCAAAGCCGCCCAGCGAGAGATGGCCTCGCCACCCAGCGACGGCAGTCAAAGCTGGGACAAGTGGGGGCCGGTGGCGACACCGGCCCCCATTACGATTCCAGCGATCGCGTCTCTCCGGCCACCGGCAATTCCAACGCATTGGAAATCGGTGCCTGGCACCATCTTACGGCAGCGTGTCCCGCGCCTTTCCGGCGCCGGGGTAACCGCCTTATTTTTTTGATGGGAAGGCACGAAGGTACAAGAAAAAGGGGGCAGCGGATCCGCCCGCCTGCGCGCCTTCTGTCGAAACCCGGTTCGCGGCGCCCGGAGATGGGTCCCCTGGTCCGCCGGCCAGCGGCCAAGGCACCGCTCGGGCCGACGCCCTCGTTCGGCGCCGCCGAACAGGAACCCGCTCCAGTCGGGCTCGTTGGCTTGCCGAACGAGAGGAGCGACGACATGACGGACCAGAACAGGGACGGCGGCACCGCCGGCACCGGCGACCGCGAGGCGGCGGCGGCGAGCGGCTCGAACCAGCAGGGCGGCGGCGACGAGCGCGCCAATGAGCTTGGCGGCGGCGAAGGCGGCGGCGCCGGCATGACCGGCGCCGGCTCGGCCACGGGCGACGCCGGCCAGACGCGAAGCGAAGGCGGCGGCGGCGACGGCCTCGGCGGCAGCGATGCGGGCTCGCCGGGCGGGATGGGCGGCGCCGGAGTCGAGGGCGCGACGGGCGGAAAGGGCCCTCCCGGCGGCCTCAGCCCGCTCGAGGGCGAGGACCGCTGAAGCCTTCCCGAAATCGAGTTGCGAATGGGCCGCCGGGCGGAGTCTTTGTGGCCTTCGGGCATATCAGCGCCGGCGGCCCTGGGCGGGATGGTGAAAGCGGCGTTAAGCTAGGACGGCAAGGGGGCGCTAAGCGGAGTCGGGCATGCTTCGGGCATGTGTGGGACGGGTTCGGCATCGGGAAGGCGGATTGGGGCGATGGCGCTCGCGCTGGCGGCGCCGCTTCTGATCGGCGGCACCGGGCGGCTCAGCAGCCTCGACGAAAGGCTGCTCGCGGCGCACAATCGCGAGCGCAGCGGCGCAGGCATCGCGGCGCTGGCGTGGGACCCGGTGCTGGCCGCCGAGGCCGCCGCCTGGGGCGAGCAGCTCGCCGCCACCGGCGAGTTCGAGCACGATCCCGACACCGACGGGGACGACCCGCAGGGCGAGAATCTGTGGGCGGGGACGAAAGGTGCCTACGCGCCCGAGGAGATGGTCGGAGGCTGGATCGAGGAGAAGAAATATTTCCGCCCCGGCCGTTTCCCCGACAACAGCGCCACCGGCGATTTCGCCGACGTCGGCCATTACACCCAGCTGATGTGGCGCGAGAGCGACCGGGTCGGCTGCGCGCTGGCCGAGGGGGCGGAGGAAGAGGTGCTGGTATGCCGATACCGCACGGCCGGCAACGTGGTGGGCGAGCGGCCCTTCTGAGGCAGCTTCGTCATTCCGGCTTTCGCCGGGATGACGGGGAGAGTCAGCGGGCCAGCAGCTTTTCGGCGGCGCCGGCGACCCGGTCGGGCTCGACATGGGCGACGGCGGCGACGAGCTTGTCGGCCTTTTCGAGCTTTTCGGGAGTCTCCGGCTCGACGCTGTTGGCGATCGCGATCCGCTCGATCAGCGCGGGATCGGGCCTGGGCAGGGGATCGGGCTCCTCCGCGCAGGCGGCGAGGGCGAGGATCGGAAGGGCGGCAAAGGCAAATCTTTTCATCATCTTGCCGCACCAACGCGCCAATGGCGCAGAAGGATGCGCGCGACCGGCGCCGAGCGGCTTGCATGATTCGCGATGCCCGATTCGCCCGCGCCCCCGATCGGCCCCACAAACCGCCCCGAAAAATAAAGTTTTTGCGCGAGAGGCCTCTAAAAATAGGACTTTTGCAGGAAAGTAGCGGACGCAAAAAATGGCGGTTTTAATTCAGCTGGAGCCTCGAAAAAATAGGATTTGACCGGAGCGGTAAAAACCGTTTGACAGCGTCACGCTGTTGGGGTACTATTTAGTCACGCTGCAGAATTGTGGCTGGAGAAGATCGAGCAGCCGGCGCGGGCCATCCGCGGCCGGCTTTTTCTTTGCGTTCGGGCCGTGCTGATGCCGGGACGGAAGCGGGCCGGGGCCGCGGGTGCGGAGGCTCTGAATATGGCCCTCCCTTGCAGGGAGGGGAGTTTCGAGCGGGAGAACATCCATGAAATCGTGGTTCGGACGCAAGGCGGCGCCGGTGGCGCGGCCGTTGCTTCATCGCGCCTATGCGGGGGCGGCGGGGCTTGGGGACTGGCCCCGCAATTACGAGGCTCAGGTGCGCGACGCCTATCTGGGCAATCCGGTGGCTCAGCGGGCGGTGCGGCTGGTGGCGGAGAGCGTCGCCTGGGCTCCGGTCTATGCGCTCGACGGGGAGGCGGGGGGCGCGGCCTCGGCGAAGGCGCTTCGGCTGGCGACTCCGGCCCTGCTCGATTCGGCGGCGGCGCAGCTGCTGCTCCACGGCAACGCCTTCGTCCAGATATTGCTCGACGCCGACGCGGCTCCGGCCGAGCTGTTCGCGCTCCGGCCCGAGCGGGTGACGGTCGAGGCGGATTCGGGCGGCTGGCCGCTCGCCTACGTCTATCGCGCCGGCGAGGTGAAGGCGCGGCTGCCGGCCCGGGACGCGCTCGGACGGCCCAGCCTCGTCCATATCAAGGCGATGCACCCGCTCGACGACCATTACGGGCTGGGCTGCCTGGGCGCGGCGTCCGGAGCGGTCGCGATCCACAATGCGGCGACGCGCTGGAACAAGGCGCTGCTCGACAATGCGGCGCGGCCTTCCGGGGCACTGACCGTGGAGAGCGGCGAAAGCGGGCTGGCGGCGGAGCAATATGAAAGGCTGCGCGAGGAGCTGGAGCTTCATTTCGCCGGAACCGCCAATGCGGGGCGGCCGCTGCTGCTCGAGGGCGGGCTGAAATGGCAGGCGATGAGCCTCAGCCCGGCGGACATGGATTTCGCCGGGATGAAGGCGGCGGCGGCGCGGGAAATCTCCCTGGCCTTCGGGGTGCCGCCGATGCTGCTCGGGCTGCCGGGGGATTCGACCTACGCCAATTACCGCGAGGCCAACCGGGCCTTGTGGCGGCTTACCGTGCTGCCGCTGGCCGACAAGCTGCTCGGCGGGCTGGGGGCGGCCCTCGGGGCGTGGTGGCCGGGGGTGAAGCTGAGGCTCGACGTCGACCAGGTGACGGCGCTGGCCGAGGACCGGGAGCGGCTGTGGGCGCAGGTGACGGCGGCCGACTTCCTCAGCCGCGAGGAGAAGAGGGAGATGCTCGGGTTCGGGGCGTAGCGATAACTGTCTCCCCTCCCTGCAAGGGAGGGGGCGGGGGTGGGCAGGCGAGCGCAGCGAGACTTTTGCTGACTTGGAGTTTCGGCCGCCTTCGGCGGACCCACCCCCAGCCCCTCCCTTCCAGGGAGGGGACGAAGGAGGGAGCGATATCATGACGGAAGAGGGGAACAGGATGCTCGCCTTGCTCGTCGCTCAGGCGGAGGGGCAGGGGGCGGGGCTGGTGACCTTGCGGGCTTTGATCGAGGAGGCGAGCGACCTGGGCTCGGAGCGGGCGCTGGAGGCGATCGGGCTCACCGGGCCCAAGGCGCGGCGCGACATGGAGGAGCTCCGCGAGCTTCTCCAGGCGTGGCGCGACGCCAAGAAATCGGCCTGGCAGGCGGTGGTGAGCTGGGCGGTGCGGATCCTGCTGGCGCTGCTGGTGCTGGGAATGAGCGTCAGGCTCGGCTTGCTGGAATTCCTGAAATGAGGTTCGCGGGCTATGCGGCGATCTTCGACCGGCCCGACAGGGGCGGCGACGTCGTTCGGGCGGGCGCGTTCGCCCGGTGCCTGAAGCGCGGCGCCCGGGCGGTGCCCCTGCTGTGGCAGCACGACATGACCCGGCCGGTGGGGCGAATCGAATATCTCAGGGAGGACGGACGCGGGTTGAGGGTGATCGCCCGGCTTTCGGCGGGCGCGGCCGGACGCGAGGCGGCGGCGCTGCTGAAGGAGGGCGCGGTGGGGGGGCTGAGCTTCGGCTACCGGGTGCGCAGATTCTCGGGCACGGCACCGCGGGCGCTCGAGGACGTCGAGCTGGTCGAGGTCAGCCTGGTGACCCTGCCGATGCAGCCCAAGGCGCGGGTCCACGCGCTCGAGGGCGGCGATCAGATGCTCTCGCCGGCGCCCTCCGGTGCCATGGTGAAGCCGGGGACGGGCCGGAGCTCCGGACCGTCATGATACATGTCCATGTAAACGTCGACGGGAGCGGCGCCGGGGCAGGTCACTTTGTAGAGATCGACGATGTTGCGGTAGACGCCGGGGCCGACATTGCCCTGGCGGAAGGAGGCGGGCTTGGCTCCGTCCGCGCAGCGGAGGCGGGCGAGATAGGCGAGCTGCCCCTGGGGCATGTTCTCGCGGACCGGGTTGGCCTTGGAGCCGAGCGGATGGCGTTCGGCCTTGGCGATCGCCTTGGCGAGCTTTTTGCCGGACAGGCCGCCCCCGCCCATCTGCCGCATCATGTCGCGCGCCTCGTTGGGCCGCTGCTGGGCGACGGCGGGCGTCGCGACGGAGGCGCATCCGAGCGCCAGGACGATCAGCAGCTTCAGGCTCATTTCTACCTCCCCCACTCCGCGCCTCGCGGATGAAGGGGCCAGAATAGACTCATGAACGCCGGTGCCAAGCGGAAAAAGCGAGGGCGCTCAAACGCCTAGCCAGCGCAGCCCGCCGGGCAGGGACTCGGCCGAATAGAGGATCTGGAGGACCCGGCGGCGCCCGGGCGCCGAAGCGCGCGCAGAAGCGTGGAGGATGGGGGTGGCGTAGGCCCAGACGTCGCCCGCTGCCGCGAGGCAGGCGCGGGCGCCGAAGCGCCGGACGGCGGCGGCGATGGCGGGCTCGGCGATCGCGCCGAGGCGGTGAGAGCCGGGGGCGACGAGGAGCGGGGCATTGTCCTCGCCGGCCGGATCGAGATGGATGCGGAGGGTGAGGCTGCGCTCCAGGATCCCGAAGGGCGGGACGCAATGGGCGATTCCCGCCTTCACCGTCCACTGGCCGAAGCCCGGGACGTCGCGGCGCTCGACGACCGCGACGGTGCGGTCCTGATGCCAGCCGAGCGCCCAGTTGCGGGCGGGCGATTTGTCGAACAGCCGGGCGCCGACGGGGCGGGCGGCCGGACCGAGGAAGCCGGCGGCGATCGCATCGGCCGGGGCGAGCACGCCGGCGAGGCCGGAGACGGCGCCGAGCCGGGCCCCGGGGCGGCCCCGGGGCAGGGACAAGGGGGCGGCGAGCGCCGCGGCTTCGGCGGGGCCGAAGGCGGCGGGAAAGTGCTGGGCGCCGTCGGGATCGAGCCGCATCGGGCGAGGATAGCCTCGGCCGGAACGGGGAAGAAGCTGGATTCCCGCTTTCGCGGGAATGACGCGCGGTGCGTCGAACATGAGGGAGAGTGGAATGTACGAAGTGAAAGCGGATGCGCTGGAGGCGTCGTTCGAGGCGCTGGAGCGGGAGGATGGGGAGGTCGCCCAGCTGCGCGAGGAGATGGCGCAGCTGAAGGGGCGGATCGATGCCCAGGCGGTGGCGGCGGCGCGGCCGGCGCTGAGCGGGGCGAAGGCGCAGGTCTCGCCCTTCGTCGATTCCTATCTGAGGAAGGGGCTGGAGAGCGGGATCGAGCTGAAGGCGATGGCGGGGACCACGGATGCCGCCGGCGGCTATGCGGTGCCCGAGGAGCTCGACTCGGAGATCGGGCGGCTGCTGACCTCGATCTCGCCGATCCGGGCGATCGCCAACGTCGTCAGGGTCGGAAGCTCGGGCTATCGCAAGCTGGTCGCGGCGGGCGGGACTCCGTCGGGCTGGGTCAGCGAGACCGCGGGGCGGCCGGAGACGGCGACTCCGAGCTTCATCGAGCTCGCGCCGCCCTTCGGCGAGCTCTACGCCAATCCGGCGGCCAGCCAGGCGATGCTCGACGACGCCGCGTTCGACGTCGAGGCGTGGCTGGCGAGCGAGATCGCGACGGAGTTCGCGAGGGCCGAAGGCTCGGCCTTCGTGGTCGGCAACGGGGTCAACCGGCCCAGCGGCTTCCTCGCCGGGCCGACCTCCGCGCAGGGCGACGGGTCGAGACCGTTCGGGACCCTGCAATATCTGGCGACCGGAGCGGCGGGCGGCTTCGGAGCGGCTCCCGGAGACAAGCTGATCGACCTCGTCCAGGCGCTTCGGCCGCCCTACCGGCAGGGCGCGGCGTTCGTGATGAACTCGGCGACGGCGTCCGCCATCCGCAAGTTCAAGACTTCGGACGGGGCCTTCCTGTGGCAGCCGGGGCTGGTGGCGGGGCAGCCCGACACTCTGCTCGGCTATCCGGTGGTCGAGGCGGAGGACATGCCGGACGTGGCGGCGGACAGCCTTTCGATCGCCTTCGGCAACTTCCGCGCCGGCTATCTGATCGCGGAGCGGACGGAGACCCAGATCCTTCGCGATCCCTATACCAACAAGCCGTTCGTCCATTTCTACGCGACCAAGAGGATCGGCGGCCAGGTGGCGAATTCGGAGGCGATCAAGCTTCTGAAGTTCGCGGCCTAACAAAACCCCCTCCCTGCCGAGGGAGGGGAGGGGGTGGGTTTCGCCGAAGGCGGGCGAAGCGCCGAGTCAGCAGCTAGTCTCGCTGCGCTCGCCTACCCACCCCCTGCCCCTCCCTTTCAGGGAGGGGAGTCATCCGGAGAGATATCATGATCGAGGCAGAGGCGCTGGTCCTGCCGCCGGAGGCGGCGGGGGCGGCGAAGGGATATCTGCGGGTCGAGCGGGCGGACGAGGACGGGCTGATCGCCACCCTCGTCGCGGCGGCGGCGGAGCTGTGCGAGCGCTTCACCGGCCAGGCCCTGCTGGCGCGCGGCTTTACGGAGACGATGCCGGCGAGCCCGGCCTGGCAGCGGCTGGGACGGGCGCCGGTGCGGGCGATCCTCGCCGTCGAGGCGCTGCCGGCCGAGGGGCAGGCGCAGATGCTGGCGAGCGGCGCCTATGGCGTCGACATCGACTCCGCCGGGGACGGCTGGGTGCGGCTGACCGCGGCCGGCGACCTGCGCCGGATACGGGTCGGCTATCAGGCCGGTCTCGCCGCCGGCTGGACGGACCTGCCGGCGGCGCTTCGCCACGGCATCGTTCGGCTGGCGGCGCATTTCTACACGAGCCGGGCGGCGGAAGGGCCGCGCGCCAGCGAGCCGCCGGCGGCGGTGACGGCCCTGTGGCGGCCGTTCCGCCGGCCGCGGCTGCGCTGAGGGAGGGGACGATGCTGGAACGGCTGATGCTTCACGGCGCGGCGCTGGCCTGCAAGGCGGCGCGGGCGCGGACCGAGGCGCTGGCGGCGGCGCTGAGCGAGGAGGCGCCCGAAGGGGTGCGGGTGAGCGCGGAGGAGGAAGGCGTGGCGCTTTCCGGCCGCGGCCTCGGGCGCCGGTCCGCGCTGGAAGCCGAGCTTCGCTGGCTGTTTGCGGGGAGGCGGCGGTGAGCGCCGGCGGGGCGCTGCGCTCGGCGGCGATCGAGGTGCTCGACTCGCTCGAGCTGGGCGGCGTCTATCCGGGGCCGCCGCTGCAGGCGGCCTTCCCCCACGCCATCGTCGAATGCGGGGCGGAGACCGACTGGGGCCACAAGGGCGGCCGGGGGCGCGAGCTGCGGCTGGCGGTGACCTTTCGCGACGCCGGCGAGCGGCCGGACCGGGCGCAGGCCTTCGCCGACGTCGCTGAAGCGGCGATCGAGGCCGGGCTCGACGTCGAGGGCTGGCGGCTCGTCACGCTGGCGATGCTGCGCCGGCGCACGGTGGCCGAGGGGCGCGGCGGCGGCGCGGGCTGGGCGGTGGCGATCGACTATCGCGCGAGGATGCTCGCGGAGTGAGCCCGTCCCCTCCCCGCAAGGGAGGGGGTCAGGGTCATTTCGGCTCGGGCAGGCTGGCCTTGAAGGTCTCGACCGCGTTTTCGTGGATGTAGCCGATCTCTTCGGTCGCGTTCTTCTCGGCGGTCGCCCGGGCGATCTTGGCAGCGACGTCGGTGGCGATCGAAGCGTTCCGGAAGGCGGCTTCCTCGGCCTTGCAGGCGGTGGCGAGCTTGGCCTGGAAGGCGGCCTCTTCCTTCAGGCCTTCCTTGATCTGGGCGCGCGCGAAGCCGCCCAGGCATTTCGAATAGCTGGTGCGGGCCGATGCGAGATTGCCCTGGGCGGAAGCCATCAGGGCGATGAGCAGCACTTGTGAAATCATGCCGAATTCCAGTGCAACAGTTTGAGCCGAAGGGAGAATATCGATGGGCGCGGAAAAGGGAAGCGCTTTCTTGCTGAAGGTTGGAAATGGCGCCCAGCCGCCGGTTTTCGCCACCGTGGCGGGGATGCGGACGACCCAGATGTCGGTGAACGGGGAGGCGGTGAACGTCACCAGCAAGGATTCGGGCGGCTGGCGCGAGCTTTTGTCGGGCGCCGGAGTGCGCTCGGTCTCGGTTGCGGCGAGCGGAATCTTCACCGGATCGGCGGCGGAGGCGCGGCTCAAGACCAACGCACTGGCCGGCCAGATCGACGATTACGAGCTGAGCTTCGAAAGCGGCGAGCGGCTTCGCGGCCGCTTCCTGGTCACGCGGCTCGATTATTCGGGCGATTACAATGGCGAGCGCAACTACGCCCTGAGCCTGGAGAGCTCCGGCGCCGTGGTGACTTTGTGAGCACGGCGGCGAACCCGGCGCGCGGGGAGGCGGCGCTGGCGGTCGCCGGCGAGACTCTGAAGCTGAGGCCGAGCTTCGAGGCCCTGGTCGCGGTCGAGGCGGAATTGGGACCGCTCTTCGCATTGGTAGAACGGGCGGCGGCGGGCGGGCTCAGGGTGGCGGAGATGGCGACGCTGTTCTGGCACTGCGCGGAGCCGCGGCCGGAAGGGCTGAGCCCGGAACGGATCGGCGCCGCGATCGTGGAGCAGGGGCTGGCGGGCGTGACGCCCGCGCTCAGGATCCTGCTCGCACAGATACTGCAAGGCCGTGGAGCGGTTTAGCGAGGCGGCCGCGAGGCTCGCGGGCCTCGCCGGCGCTCTGCTGGGCTGGCGCCCCGACGAGTTCTGGAGGTCGACGCCCGCGGAGATGGGAGCGGTGCTGGAGGCGCTGATTGGGCCCGAGCCGGAGCCGGCATCGCGGGCCGACCTCGACCGGCTGATGGAAAGGTTTCCCGATGGACGAAGAGATTGAGCGGCTGCTGGTCAGCGTGCGCGCCGATACCGGCGCGTTCGCCCGGGACGTCGCCGAGATGAAGGGGCAGCTCGAGGGGCCGCTGGCCGATGGGCTGGAGCGGGCGGGCAGGGTGCTGGAAAATGCGCTGCTGCGGGCGGTGCGGACCGGCAAGTTCGGCTTCGAGGATCTGAAGCGGACCGCGCTGGCGGCGATGGCCGAGATCGCGGCGGCGGCGATTCGCGGCGGCATCCAGGCGGCGGGGGGCGGAGGCGGCGGCCCCGGCGGATTGCTCGGCGCGGCGGCGCAGGTGCTGGCGGCGGCGCTCGGGGCGCCGGGACGGGCGACTGGAGGACCGGTGACACCCGGGCGGCCCTACCTCGTCGGCGAGCGCGGGCCGGAGCTGTTCGTGCCGACCGCCAGCGGCCGGGTCGAGGCCGGGCACCGAGGAACCCGCGAGATCAGGATGAGCATCGCCGTCAGCGCTCCGGCCGGCGAGGCGCCGCAGGCGCTGGCGCGGTCCAGCCGGCAGGTGGCGCGGGCGGTGAAGCAGGCGCTGATGCGGGTGGAGGACTGAGAGACCGTCACCCCGGCTTTCGCCGGGATGACGCGGGAGAGCGAAAATGGGACATTGGCTGGCGCCGCCGGGGGCGGCGAGGCAGGTCGGATTCGTCAAGCGCTTTGACGCGCGCTTCTGGACCGTCAACTTCCCGAGGCCGATGATGGCTTCGGTGGTGACGACGGGGCCCAATTCGCTTCGGGCCGACTGCGTTTTCTACAAGGCGAACGACCTGGCGGGGCTGATTTGGGAGGCGGAGGACCGGTTCGACCATCCTTTGCTCCGTTACGAGACGAGCCGCGACTTCCGAAGCTGCCGGCTGAGCTTCCGGTGGCGCAGCGGAGGGATCAGGGCGCTGGATGCGGTCGACGGGCCGACGCTCACTATCGAGGGGCGGGACGCGGCCGGGACGGCGCGCAGCTGGTACGTGCGGCTGTGGAATTATGCCGACGGGGCGCCGGACGATGCGCGGGTCGAGCTCGACTTCGCGGCGCTCGCCGGGGGCTGGGACGGCGAGGATCCGGTCTGGGCCGGCGACGTCGACCGGATGTTCGTGTCGATGGTCGCGCCGGGCTACACGCGTGCGGATGCGCCCCTCGCGGCGCCGGCCGAAGGATGGGCGGAGCTGAGCGGGATCGCCTGCGACGGGGCGGGATCCGTCCTGGCCACGGGCGACATCCTGGTGCCGGAGCACCGGCTGCGCATCGCGACCGGCTATGACGATCTCTACCATCTGACGCCCGCGCGGGTGCTGCGCAACTGCCTGCAGCTCGGCTACCGGGGGCCGATCAACCATTATGTCGGGATGAGCCATTATTTTCGGCTCGAGGCCAATGGTGGCGGCCCCTCGTCTCCGCTCGGGACAGGCTTCTACATCAGCCTCGCGGGGGGAGCGCTCAACGGCCCGTGCGCGGCGTGGCATTCGGATTTCGCCGCGAGGGCGAAGGCTCTCGGCTACGAACTCATCTGGTCGCTGTCCTACGAATTGCTCGACCAGCATGTGTGGGGGGACTGGAAGCAGCGGGCGGCGGACGGGTCGCCGGCTTTGACCGGCTGGTCGCCGCCATCGACCTTGCTCTCGCCCGCCCATGCCGGAGCCATGGGCTATTTGCGGCTTGCGGCGCAGGCCTTTGCCGGAATCGCGGCGGCGGCGGGGCTGAGGATGCGCTTCCAGGTGGGCGAGCCGTGGTGGTGGGTGTTCGGCGACGGGCGCATCTGCCTGTACGATCCGGCGGCGGTGGCGGCCTTCGCACCGGTGCCGATAGCGGACGTGCGGGCACCGCTCGACGGGGCGCAGCGCGCCACGCTAGACTCGGCCGGCGTGCTGCTGGCGCAGAGCACGGGCGCGCTGACGGCGGCGGTCCGCGCCGTCGCGCCCGACTCGGAGATCCTGCTGCTCGCCTATTTGCCGACGGTGCTGGCGGCGCCGGATCTGAAGCGGGCCAACCTGCCGGCCGATTGGGCCAGTCCCGCTTTCGACGTGCTTCAGCTCGAGGATTACGACTGGGTGACCGAGGGCAATCCGGCGGCGACTTCGCGCGGAGTCGCGGCGGCGCAGGAACGGCTCGGCTATCCACCGGAGCGGCAGCATTATTTCGCCGGCTTTGTCCTCGCGCCGGAGGACAAGGGGCAATGGCATGCCATCGCCGCGGCGATCGAGGCGGCGCGCCGGCGCGGCGCCGGCGAGGTGTTCGCCTGGGCGCTGCCTCAGGTGCTCCGCGACGGCTTCACCTGGTTCGATGCGGGAGACGGGGACGTGGACGCTTATGAGGATGTGCGCTTTCCGGTGGCGCTGGGGCGGGAGGCGAGCGTCGAGCCCTGCTTCTCGACGGCGGTGGTGACGGCGGCCGGCGGCGGCGAGCAAAGGAACAGCGACTGGGCCGACGCCCGGCTTCGCTTCGATGCCGGACCGGGGGTGCGGGGCGAAGCGGATCTGCATGCGCTGATCGCCTTCTTTCGGGCGCGGCGCGGCGCGGCGGTGGCGTTCCGCTTCGAGGACCCGTTCGACCACAGCTCGAACGGAATGACCGGCGCCCCGGGGGCGGCGGACCAAAGGCTCGGCGCGGGCGACGGGGTTCGGACGGAGTTCGCGCTGGTCAAGCATTATGGGGCGCAGGAGCGGCGGATCACCCGGCCCGTGGCAGGCAGCGTTCGGGTGTCGGTGGCCGGCGTGGAGCGGGTGAGCGGCTGGACGCTCGGCCCGCTGGGAACGGTGAGTCTCGAAGACGCGCCTGAAGCGGGAGCCGAAGTCCGTGCGGGCTTCCGCTTCGACGTTCCGGTGCGCTTCGAACAGGATCGCCTGAGCGTGAGCCGGGCGACCTTCGAGGCGGGGGAGATCCCGTCGGTGCCGCTGATCGAGGTGCGGGAGTAGCGCTCTCTCCCGCGAAAGGCGGGAGAGCAGGAAATTGCGGGAGATCCATCATGCCTTCGTTCCTCGAGCGACCACTGACCAGCCTTGCCTTCTGCTGGCGGGTGGAGCGGCGGGACGGGGTGTGCCTGGGCTTCACGAGCCATGACCGCGACCTCGCCATTGGCGGCCTCGTCTACCGGGCGGCGCCGGGCATGCTGCCTTCGGCCGTATCGGTTTCGGACGATTTCGAGGCTTCGACGCTCGACGTCGCCGGCGCGCTGACCAGCGACTCGATCGCCGGGGCGGACCTGGCGGCGGGGCGGTGGGACCGGGCGGCGGTGGCTTTGTTCCTGGTCGACTGGGAGGATCCGGGCGGGGCGCGGCTGCCCCTGGCCCGGGGCGAACTGGGCGACGTCACGGTGAAGGCGAACGGCTTCGAGGCGGAGCTGCGCGGGCCCGCGGCGCTCCTCGAGCGGGCGGTGGCCGAGCAGACCTCCCCCCAATGCCGGGCAGAGCTCGGCGACCGGCGGTGCCGGGCCGACATGGCGGGGCGGGTGCGGCTGACTCGGGTGGTCGCGGTGCCGGAGGAGATCGTCGTGCTGGTCGCCGAGGCGGCCGGGGCCGCTTTCGCTTTCGGCCGACTGCGCTGGATAGGCGGCGCCAATAGCGGGCTCGAAAGCATGATCGCCGCCTGCGAAGGGGCGAAGCTGGTCCTGCAGGAGCCGCCGCCGTTCACGATCGCGGCGGGCGACCTCGTCGAGATCCGGGAAGGTTGCGACAAGAGCTTCGCCACCTGCACCGGGCGCTTCGCCAACGGCGAGAATTTCCGGGGCGAGCCGCATCTGCCCGGAATGGACCTTCTGACCCGCTATCCGGGAGCGTGAACGATGAAAGGCGTGGATATCGCGGCGCGGGCCTGCGCGCTGGTCGGCACGCGTTTCCGCCCGCAGGGGCGGAATGTGCGGGACGGACTGGACTGTGTCGGAGTCGCCGCGCTCGCGGCCCAAATCCCCGCCGGCAGGATCCCCCGCGACTATGCGTTGCGCGGGCAGAGGCTGGCGGAGATCGAGCATCAGCTCCGCGACCTCGGCTGCCGGCCCGTGGCGGGCCACGGGCTGGCGCTCGGCGACCTGGCCGTCTGCAGGACCGGACCCGCGCAATTTCATCTGGTCGTCATCACGCCCTCCGGCTTCGTCCATGCCGACGCCGCCCTTCGGCGCGTCGTGCAGCGGCCTAATCCCATTCCCTGGACGCTCGTGTCCGGCTGGCGTCTCGCCGAGGAGGAGTTCTGATGGCTACGCTTGTTCTCACCGCGGTTGGAACCGCTTTCGGCGGGCCGATCGGCGGCGCCATCGGCGCCGTCATCGGCCAGCAGATCGACGGTCGCCTGTTCGCGCCCAAGCCCCGCCAGGGACCCAGGCTCGGCGAGCTGGCGGTGCAGACGTCGAGCTATGGAAGCCAGATCCCCAAATTGTTCGGCACGATGCGGGTCGCCGGGACGGTGATCTGGGCGACGGATCTCAGGGAGGAGCGCTCCAAGAGCGGCGGCGGCAAGGGACAGCCCAAGACGGTCGACTACAGCTATTCGGCCAATTTCGCGGTAGCGCTGTCGGCGCGGCCGATCCGGGCGGTGCGGCGGATCTGGGCGGACGGCAAGCTGCTGCGCGGCAGCGCGGGCGATTTCAAGACGGCGACCCGCTACCGCCTTCACCTCGGCGGCGAGGATCAGGCGGTCGATCCGCTGATCGCGTCGGCCGAAGGCGCCGGCCTGGCGCCGGCCTATCGCGGCACCGCTTATGCCGTGTTCGAGGACTTCCAGCTCGCCGATTACGGCAATCGCATTCCCTCGCTCACCTTCGAGGTGGAGGCGGATCCGGGCCCCGTGAGCCTCGGCGCGGTGGCGGCGGAGCTCGGGGGAGGCCTTGCGACCGACGGCCCGTCGGTGGCGCTTGCCGGCTATGCGGCGAGCGGGGACAGCATCCGCGCCGCCATCGCCGTCCTCGCCGAGCTGGAGCCGCTGTCGCTGGTCGACGACGGCGAGCAGCTCGTCCTCGCCAGCGGCGGAGGCCCGCCGGTCACGGTCGCGGAAGACGAGCTGGGGGCGGCGGCGCGGGGGGCGGGAGGGCGCGGTGAATGGCTTCGGCGCAGCGGCGATTCGGTGCCGGCCGAGACGACGCTGGCTTATTACGATCCGGCCCGCGACCATCAGACCGGATTGCAGCGGGCGAGCCGCCCCGGCGCCGCCCTGGTCAGCGACCGGCGGGCGGTCGCAGCTTCGCTGGGCGCGGCGACCGCCAAGGCGCTGGCTGAGCGGCGGCTCGACCGGCTCTGGGCGGAGCGGCGGAGCGCGAAGCTCCACCTCGGCTGGGGCCGGCTCGGGCTGCCGGCGGGGAGCTCCATTCGGGTCGCCGGGCATCCGGGCCTCTGGAAGCTGGTCCGCTGGACGCTCGACCGGATGGTGCTGACGCTCGAGCTGAGCGGCATTCCGGCAGGCCCGGCGGGGCCGCCGGCGGGCGCGAATCCGGGCCGCCCCGTCGATCAGCCGGACCATCTTCACGGGCCCACCTCCTTCCTCCTGCTCGACCTGCCGCTGCTCGCCGAAGCGCTGCCGAGCCGGCCGCGCCTGCTCGTCGCCGCGGCCGGGGTGGAGCCGGGGTGGCGCCGCGCCGCGCTGGTCGCCAGCTTCGACGGCGGCGCCAGCTGGACCGCGGCCGGGTCGACGGCGCCTCCGGCCGTCATCGGCACGGCGCTCGGCGCGCCCGTCGCGACGGGTTCCGCCCTGCTCGACGAGCGCAGCCGGTTCGAGGTCGAGCTTCTGAACGAGGCGATGTGGCTGGAAAGCCGAAGCGACGCGGCGCTCGCCGGCGGGGCCAATCTGGCGGCGCTCGGCGCGGAGCTCTTCCAGTTCGGGACGGCCGAGCCGCTCGGGGGCCGCCGCTTCCGGCTTTCGCGCCTGCTGCGCGGCCGGCGCGGGACGGAATGGGCGGCCGGCTCGCACGCGCCCGGCGAGCCATTCGCCCTGATCGAAGCGGAGAGTCTGGCCGGCATTGAGGCCCCGCTCGGAGCGCTCGGCGGCGAAGCTCGGCTGATCGCCGGCGGCCTCGGCGATCCCGACGGCGTGGCGGCCGCCCGGGCCGTGACCGGCGAGGCGCTGCGGCCCCCGTCGCCCGTCCATCTGCGGGCGGAGGCGCGGCCGAACGGCGACCTCGCGCTGAGCTGGGTCAGACGAAGCCGCAACGGCTGGGTCTGGCTGAGCGGCAGCGACACGCCGCTCGGCGAGGAGAGCGAAAGCTACCGGCTGACGCTCTCCGGCGCCGGCTTCGAGCGCAGAGTCATCCTGTCGGCCCCCGCCTACCTCTACAGCGCGGCCGAGCAGGCCGCCGACGGGCTGGCGGGGCCGCTGACCATCGAGGTCGTGCAGCTCGGCACGTCGGCGCCGTCGCGGCCCGCATCCATCGTCACAGGCTGAGGAGAACCCCAAATGGCGGACACCACCGCGCGCTTCGCTTTGCCCTTCATCCTTCCGGGCCAGGCGCAGAAGGAGCTGTTCCACAACGAGGCGCTGGCGCGCATCGATCTCGCGCTTCACCCGGCGGTGGAGGGGCCGGCCGCCACGGAGCCGCCCACCGCTCCCGCCGAGGGCGAATGCTGGGTCGTCGCGAACGGAGCGAGCGGCGACTGGGCCGGGCATGACGCGATGCTGGCGATGTGGAGCGAGGGCGGCTGGCGCTTCGTCGCCCCGGCGCCCGGAACGAGCGCCTGGAACAAGGCGGCGAGCATGCCCTTGCTGTGGGACGGATATCAGTGGCGGGAGGGGGAGCTGCGCTGCGCCGCATTGCTGGTGAACGGCGTCCAAGTGGTCGGCGGGCGCCAGCCCGGAGTGCCAAGTCCTTCAGGCGGAACGATAATCGACGAGGAAGCAAGGCTCGCCATCAACGCTCTGACTGCGGCATTAATGTCACATGGCTTGATCGAGTGAGCAATTTTGTTGCCCCGGTGAAACCAAGGGGGCAAAGGGTCGTTTGCCGCCCGTCTGACGAGGGGCTTCATGATTCGCTAACCGGTTCAGTGAGGCATTTCGGCAACATATGTGGGGATAAGCGTGCTTGCGCGGAAACTCCGCTTACCGTATTGAGTTCATGGTCGTTCCCGTAGGGACGCAAGAAGAAAGGGGAAAGTTTATGCGGAAGCTCGCCATCGCAATGGCGCTTTCATCCACCCTGCTCGCCACACCTGCCTTTGCGCGCGATGGCGCAATGTACATTGGTGGCGAGTTCGGGGCGATGATCGTCGAAGATATCGAACTCGACATCGGCGCTGTGGAAAACGCTGTCACGATCAACCACGAATATGGCTATGACGGCGGCATCTTCGTCGGGTACGATTTCGGTGCGTTCCGGCTCGAAGCCGAAGCCGCCTACAAGAAAGCGCGGATGGACGATTACCAGACCACCATCCGGCTGCCTCTCGAGGGCGCTTTCTTCGCGGCCAGCCGCGATGGCGGCGGCAGCTCGAGCGCGCTCAGCTTCATGCTGAACGGCATGCTGGACTTCGGCGACGATGACGGGATTTCCGGCTTCGTCGGCGGCGGTGTCGGCATGGCGCGCGTCAAGGCGAACAACTACCGCAACTTCGCCAACGCCACGCCCTTCCTCGACGGCTCCGACTCGCGTCTCGCGTGGCAGGTCTTCGCGGGCGTCCGTCAGGCGGTCAGCGACAATATCGACGTCACTGTGAAGTATCGCTTCTTCAACGCCGACAAGATCCGCATGACGGCGTTCAACGGCCAGGAAGCCGATTACCGGTTCCGTTCGCACAGCCTGCTGGGCGGCCTGACCTTCAACTTCGGTGGAGCCGAGCCGATCCCCGAGCCGGTCCCGGTTCCGCCGGAGCCGACTCCGATTCCGCCGGAGCCGACCCCGCCGCCGCCGCCGCCGCCCGCGCCGTGCGTCGCCGGTCCGTTCATGGTCTTCTTCGACTGGGATCGCGACGAGATCACCCCGCAGGCTTCGGCGATCCTCGACAACGCGGCTTCCGCTTATCAGACCTGCGGCCAGGCCCAGGTGATGATCGCGGGCCACGCCGACCGTTCGGGTTCGGACCAGTACAACGTCGGTCTTTCGCAGCGTCGCGCCGCGAACGTCCGTTCGTACCTGGCCGGCCGCGGCATCCCCGACGGCGTCATGACCACGGAAGCGTTCGGCGAGAGCCGGCCGCTGGTCGAGACCGCCGACGGTGTCCGCGAGCCTCAGAACAGGCGCGTGGAGATCACCTTCGGACCCGGCTCCGGCTGGTAAGAAGGGGTTCGCCGCTCCGGCGGCGCAACGCCAAGAACAAGGAAGGAGTCGGCTTTCGGGCCGGCTCCTTTCTTTTTGGGATCCGAGCTCGCGGGGTCCTCGGCCTCCCTGTCGCCGAGGCGCCGGGATGGGGACCATCGGGAGCGTGATGGAGGGTAGCTGGCTCAGCCGAGCGACGATCGGCGGGAGGCGGCGGAAGCCAGCGCTACTAATCCTCAACCGCCCTTCGGGCGCTCCCCCCGCCGCTCCGGGATGTGGAGATGTCCGCGTAACGAATGTAGATTACCCCCAAGGCCCTTGTGGCGCCGAACGGCCGCAGGCTAAGCGGGCGCCTCGCTCCATCATGCGAGGCAAATGAATGCGCATTGCGATGGTCGGCACCGGCTATGTCGGCCTGGTTTCCGGCGCCTGCTTTTCCGATTTCGGTCATGACGTCACCTGCGTCGACAAGGACGAGCGCAAGATCGAGGCCCTTCGGCGGGGGACGATGCCGATCTTCGAGCCCGGCCTCGACAAGCTGGTCGAGCGCAACGTCCGCGGCGGCAGGCTGTCGTTCACGACCGACCTCGAGCAGGGTGTGGCGGAGGCCGAGGCGGTGTTCATCGCCGTCGGCACCCCGTCGCGCCGCGGCGACGGCCATGCCGATCTCAGCTACGTTTTCGGCGCGGCCGAGGAGATTGCGCGGGCGCTGCGCGGACCCGCCGTGGTGGTGACCAAGTCGACCGTCCCCGTGGGCACGGGCGACGAGGTCGAGCGGATCATCCGCGAAACCGCTCCCGAGGCGCGGGCCTGGATCGTGTCCAATCCCGAATTCCTGCGCGAAGGCGCAGCGATCGAGGATTTCAAGCGGCCGGACCGGATCGTCGTCGGCACCGACGACCCCGAGGCGGCCGAGCTGATGCGCGAGATCTACCGGCCGCTCTACCTCAACAAGGCGCCGATCCTGTTCACCGGACGGCGGACGGCCGAGCTGATCAAATATGCCGCCAACGCCTTCCTCGCGACCAAGATCACCTTCATCAACGAGCTTGCCGATCTGTGCGAGATCGTCGGCGGGAACATCCAGGACGTCGCCCGCGGCATCGGGCTCGACAATCGCATCGGCCCCAAATTCCTCCATGCCGGTCCCGGCTATGGCGGGTCCTGCTTCCCCAAGGACACGCTCGCCCTCCTGAAGACGGCCGAAGATCATCAGGCGCCGCTCCGGATCATCGAATCCGTGGTCAAGGTGAACGAGGCCCGCAAGCGGGCCATGGGCCGCAAGGTTGTCCAGGCGCTGGGCGGCGAGGCGCGGGGGCGCACAGTGGCGTTGCTCGGCCTCACCTTCAAACCCAATACCGACGATATGCGCGACGCGCCGTCGCTGAGCATCGTCCAGGCGCTGCAGGATGCCGGCGCCCATGTGCGCGGCTACGATCCCGAAGGGATGGAGCAGGCGCGGCCGATGATGCCCGATGTCGAATTCTTCGACAGTCCCTATCTCGCCGCCGCCGGCGCGGATGCGGTCGTGCTGGTGACCGAGTGGGACGTGCTGCGCGCGCTCGACCTCGAGCGGCTTGCCCGCGCCATGGCGCAACCGGTCTTCGTCGACCTGCGCAGCGTCTATCCTCCCGAGGAAGTCGAGGAAGCCGGGCTGCGCTGGTTCGGCGTCGGCCGCCCGCCACGCGGCTGAGCCTTTAAGGTTCTGGAGCAACCGTTGCGACGGCGGATCGTTCACTCCTTTCAAAAGGAGAACGTGGATGAGGCTCGCTCGCTTGCTGATACCGGGCTTTTCAGCCCTCGCCATCGCCGCCTGCGCGACCGACGGCGGCGCCGACGGCGCCGCCGCATCGGATGACGCCGGCCCGCCGGCGGCGGTTTCGACCATCGGACCTCCCCGCCTCACCGCCGACCTGCGCGACGCCCAGGGACGAGTCCGCGCGCGCGCCACGGCCGAGAGCTCCGGCGACAGCCTCCGCGTTCGCGTGGAAGCCGTGGGGATGAGCCCCGGCTCCTACGGCGCCCATCTCCATACGACCGGCCGCTGCGACCCGCCCGGATTCACCACGGCGGGACCGCACTGGAACCCGACCGACCAGAAGCACGGCAAGGACAATCCCACGGGGATGCACAAAGGCGATCTTCCGAACCTGCTGGTCGGATCCGACGGCCGCGGCAGCTTCGAATATACGATTCCCAATGCCGGCCTGTCGGGAATGCTTCCGAACCGGCTGATCGACGGGGACGGCGCGGCGGTCGTGATCCACGAAAAGGCCGACGACTTCCGCACCGACCCCTCCGGCAACAGCGGCGGCCGGATCGCCTGCGGGGTGCTGGGCTGACGTCCTTCGATACCGGCCTTCGCTCTAGATCGCCTCGCCGGACGCTCTTGCCCGGTCCACCTTGGTGGCTTCGAGATCGGCGATCCGGCGCGAGGCGATCCACAGCGCCGCGAGGGTGAAGGGCGGCACGACGTAGAGAGCGAAGATGCCGGTGGCGAGATCTCCGGTTACCACCGACATCTTGCCGGCGTAATATGGACCGAGCGCGAGGCCGACCATCGTTGTGCCCAATATGTAGGTCGCTCCCGCGGTTGCGCGCATGCGGGGGACGACGAGATCCTGGAGAGTCGCGACGGCCGCGCCGACCCAGGCCGAGGCGAGCATGTGGGCGACCGGATTGACCCAGTAAAAGGCGGCGAGGCTGTCGGTCGTCAGCAGGAAGGCGACCAGCGGGATGGGCAGGATGACCGAGAGCATGTTGACGAAGATCCGGCCCCGCGGATCGCGCTGGCGCCAGACGTCCGACAGATAGCCGCCGAGGATCACCCCGGCGGCGGCGGAGAAGGCGGCCGACCAGCCGATGATGAAGCCGATCTCCTCCTTGGCCTTCATCCCGCCGATGAAGCGGGCCGGCTCGAGCGGTCCTCCGTAGAAATTCTGCTCGACATAATGGGGTATCCAGAAGCTCGTCGCATAGGTGACGAAGGAGATGCTGCCGAAGGCGATCGCCAGGGTGACCACGATCGGCGTGCCCCAGATCAGCCGGTAGACCGGCGCGTCGCGGAATTTGAGCGACTGGACCCAGGAGAAGATGGCGTAGACGCCGAGCCCGTAGGCGATCCATTGCGGCGCGTCGCCGGTGAGCCAGTAGAGGCCGAAGCCCGCGGCGGCGACGAGCGCGAGCACGATCAGGTTGAGCCGAAGCGCGCCCGGAAAGCGCGAGACGCTGAGCAGGGTGAGCGGCGGCAGGATGGCGGCCAGCTCGCCCCCGAAATCGCGCCAGGCATTGGGCCGGACGATCGGCTGGGGGAGCCCGTCCGAGGCGCCGCGCTGCGGCTCGCGCAGGGTCAGAACCCACAAAGCCAGGAGCAGGCCGGGGAGGCCGACAGCGAGGAAGGCCGCCTGCCAGCCGGCGAGGCCGAGCGGGGCGAGAGCCGAATCCGGATAGGCGCTGTTCCAGCGGGCGACGACGAACCCCCCGATCGGCAGGCTCAGGGCGCCGCCGATGTAGAGGCCACTCGAATAGATGGACAAAGCGGTCGCGCGCCGCTCCTTCGGAAACCAGTCCGAGATCATCGAATAGGCCGCGGGCGAGGCGCTCGCCTCGCCAATGCCGACTCCGATCCGGGCGGTTGCGAGCATGGCGAAGCTGTTGGCGAAGCCGGAGAAAGCGGTCATCGACGACCAGAGGGCGAGACCCATCGCCATCAGCCGGCCGCGATACCAGCTGTCCGCCAGCCTCCCTAGCGGGATCCCGAACAAGGCGTAGAAGACGGCGAAAGCGGTGCCGTAGAGGAAGCCGATCTGGGCGTCGGAAACCGACAGATCGCGTTTGATGTCGCCGACCAGGATCGACAGGATCTGCCGGTCTATGAAGTTGATGATGTAGACGATGACGAGGACGAAGAGGGCATACCAGGCATAGGCGCCGATGCGGACGGGTCTGGCCGCGGGGGCGGCTGCAGCGGGATCGGACGCCATGGACCCTCTCATTGTGCTTCTGACTGCTTGTCGCTAGCAGAGCAGGCCGCTTTGGCAACAAGGCATCGCCCATGAAAAGCTCGGTCCTGTTCGTCTGCCTCGGCAACATCTGCCGTTCGCCCCTGGCCGAGGCGGCGTTCCGGCGCGAGGCCGAGCGCCTCGGGCTGGACGTCGAGGTTGATTCCGCCGGCACCGGCGACTGGCATATCGGCTATCCTCCCGATCCGCGGGCGGCGGCGGTGGCGGCACGCAACGGCATCGACATTTCCCATCTGAAGGCGCGGCTGGTGACGCCAGACGATTTCCGCCGCTTCGATCATATCGTCGCTCTGGACGCCAACAACCTGCGCGACCTCGAGCGGCTCCGGCCGGCGGACGGCAAGGCGCGGCTGTCGCTGCTGCTCGACCATGTCGAGGGGCGGCGGGGACAGCCGGTCGCCGATCCCTATCATGGCGACGACAGCCATTTCGACGTTGCCTGGCGGGACGTCAGCGCGGGCGCCCAAGGGCTGGCGCGAAGCATCGCCGAAGGAGGATGACGGCCTTCGCCCGGCGGGTCGCGGCGCTCACCGGCCTCGCCGAGGACCGGCTCGAGCGGCTTGCCGGCGGAGATCTCTCCGAAGCCCTGCTGGTGCGGCGTCCGGACGGGCGCTGCTCGGTGGCGAAGCGCGACCTCAGCTCCGGCGCCGAGGCGGCGATGCTTCGCGCGATCGCCGCCGCCGGCGTTCCGGCGCCGGCGGTCGAGGGGGAGCATGAGGGCGTCCTGCTGCTCGCCCATCTTCCCAACGACCGGGTCTTCAGCCCGGCCGCCTGGACTGAGATCGGGGCGGCGCTGCGGCGGCTTCACGATCATGAAGGCGAGCAATATGGCTGGCGGACCGATTATCAGATCGGCACCGTCGCGCTCGACAATCGCGAGCGGCGCGACTGGCCGGGTTTCTGGGCCGAGCAGCGGCTCGCCGCGACATCCGCCGTGCTCGACCGGCCGTGGCGCGAACGGGTCGGCCGGCTGGCCGAGCGGGCAGGGCGGATCGCTCCGCCCGCGCCGCGGCCGTCCCTTCTTCACGGCGACTTGTGGAGCGGCAACATCCTGGTGGCGGAGGGCCGCCTCGCCGCGCTCATCGATCCGGCCTGCTATTATGGCGACGCCGAGGTCGACCTCGCCATGCTGACCCTGTTCGACACTCCGGGAGAAAGCTTCTGGGAAGCCTATGGCGGCCTCGATCCGGGTTGGGAGGAGAGGCGCCCCTTCTACCAGCTGTTCCCGGCTCTGCTCCACCTGCGGCTGTTCGGCGACACCTATGCCGGAATGGTCGACCGGCTGCTGTCGCGCCTCGGCGCCTGATCAGTCGAGCGAATAACGCTCCGCGACGGCGTAGACCGGACCTTCCGGCGTCAGGCGGCTTTCGTAGAGGCAGAATTGCCCAACTTCGAACGGCGGGCTGGCCGCCCCGCCCGATTGCTCGAGCAAGGAACCGAGCGGACCTGAGCCGCGGGGGAGCCGGGCGATGGTGATGTGGGGCATGTACGCGCGGCGGTCCGGCTCCACCCCGACCCGGACCAGCGCCTGGTCCACCTTCTTGTGCAGGGCGCGCAGCGGCTCGTGCGGGGTGACGCCCGCCCAAAGGGTCACCGGCTCCCCGCGCCGGTCGAAAGCTCCGAGGCCGTTCAGCGCGATCGCGAAGCGGGGATGGTGGACGCCGCTCAGGGCCGCGTCGACGTCGCGGGCCATGTGCCGGTCGACTTCCCCGATGAAGCGAAGCGTCAGGTGCAGCTGATCGTCGCCCAGCCAGCGCGCGCCGGCCACTCCGCCCATCAGGTCGAGCAGCCGGGCACGGACCGGGCCCGGCAGGGAGATGGCGACGAAGAGGCGGTGCATGGCCGCGCTCCTTAGCCGCGGCGGCGCGGTCTGCGTACCGGTTTTCCTTGAATATAGCCGCCTATCGCACGATATTACGAGAGCGGCGCCGGATTTCGCCGCCAAAGGAGAGAGTTCAAATGGCTAATGGATTTGACCCGCGCGCGACCGCTGCGCCGAAGCCGGCCGGTCTCGGCCGGGAAAGCGTCGCCTACGACGCGGGCCTGCGGTCCTACATGCTGTCGGTTTACAATTACATGGCTTCGGGCGTGCTGCTCACCGGCGTCGTCGCCCTGCTGTTCGCCCGGTCGGGCGCGGCGGAGACGATCCTGTTCGGCCCGGGCCTGCTCAAATACCTCATCATCTTCTCGCCGCTGGCGTTCGTGATGGTGCTCAGCTTCGGCATCAACCGGCTTTCGACCGGAACGGCGCAATTGCTGTTCTGGGCGTTCGCGACGGTGATGGGCCTGTCCATGGCCTCGATCTTCTTCCGCTACACGGGATCGTCGATCGCCCTGACCTTCTTCGCCACCGCGGCCGCCTTCGTGTCGCTGAGCCTTTACGGCTACACGACCAAGCGGGATCTGTCGGGCTTCGGCACCTTCCTGATCATGGGCGTGGTGGGACTGATCGTGGCGTCGCTGCTCAACCTGTTCTTCCAGTCGCCGGTGCTGAACCTGGCGATCAGCGCCATCGGCGTTCTGATCTTCGCCGGCCTCACCGCCTACGACACTCAGAAGATCAAGAGCATGTATTCCTATGTCGCCGGTACCGACATGATCGGCAAGACGGTGATCCTGGGGGCGCTGTCGCTCTATCTCGACTTCGTCAACATGTTCACCTTCCTGCTGCAGTTCCTCGGCAACCGCGACTAAGCGGCGGTCCGAACCGCGGAAAGACGAAGGCCCGGCGGCGACGCCGGGCCTTTTCTTTTGGCTAGGTCGCGACGTGGCGGCCGAAGAAATCCAGCGTTCGCCGCCAGGCGAGCTTTGCCGCCGCGGCGTCGTAGCGCTCGGCCGACGTGTCGTTGTGGAAGGCGTGGTTGACGCCCGGATAGAGGTGAGCGTCCACCGTCCTGCCCGCCGCCGAGAGCGCGTCGCGCCAGGGGAAGCCGGTCTTGTTCACCCGCTCGTCCAGCCCGGCATAATGGAGCTGCAACGGCGCCCGCACCTGCGGCGCCAGCGCCGGATCGGGGGCGGGGCCGTAGAAGGATACGCCCGCGTCGAGCAACTCGCCCGCGGCGAGCGCCACCCGGTTGACCATGCCGCCGCCCCAGCAGAAGCCGACCGCGCCGGCCTTGCCGTTGCTTCCGGGGAGCGACTTGAGCAGGCGCAGGGTGGCGACGGCGTCCGCGGCGGTCGCCCCGAGGTCGAGCTTGCCGATCGCTTCGCGGGCGGCGTCCTGATCGGCGGGCGTGCCGCCGACCGGCGACAGGAAATCGGCGGCGACCGCGCGATAGCCGGCGACGGCCAGGCGGCGGGCGACGTCCTCGGTGTGGGCGTTGAGCCCCCGATTCTCGTGAATGACGAGTACGGAGCCGAGCGGGCCGGCGGCATTGCGAGGTTCGGCCTGATAGCCTTTCATCGTCCGTCCGCTCCCGACCGGCCAGCTCATCCGGCGCGCGCGCACGCGGCCGTCCGCCTCCGGCACCAAAGCCGCGGCGGCAGGATCGGCGGCGATCGAGGCGAGCAGGACGGATGCCGCGGCCGCGCTTCCGGCGATCCGGGTCAGCTCGGCCATGAAGGCGCGGCGGTCCATGCCCTCGTGGGTGAAGCGGTCGTAGAGGGCGATGGCCGCGGCGCGGACGTCGCTCATGGCTGAGCCTCCCGCGGCTGCGGCCGGGACTGCTCCGGCATCAGGGCGTCGTCCAGCTCCCTCGCCCGCAGCGCCGCCGGCCGGCTGCTGATCCGCTCGAAATATTCGGCGAAGGCGGGGCGCCTGTCGATCGAGCCGAACATCATCCCCCAGCCGATCTGCGAGCCGACATAGACGTCGGCGGCGGTGAACTGGTCGCCGCAAATATAGGGGCCGGAGCCCATGCAGCGCTCGAGCGCGTCGATCGTCTCCTCGAAACTGCCATAGCCCGCCATCCCCTTCTTGTCGGGCGGGGCGAGCAGGCCCAGCGACTTGGCCGTCACCGCGGCCTCGACCGGGCCGGCGGCGAAGAACATCCAGCGATAATAAGGCCCGCGGCGCTCATTGCCCGGCGGCGGCGCCAGCCCCGCGTCCGGAAAGGCGTCGGCGAGATAGGCGCAGATCGCGGCGGCTTCGGTCACCACCGTCTCGCCATGCCTGATCGCAGGCACCTTCCCCATCGGATTGACGGCAAGATATTCCGGGGCCTTCATCGTCGTGCCGTAGTCGAGCAGGACCGTTTCGTAGGGGTGGCCGACCTCCTCCAGCATCCAGCGGACGATCCGGCCCCGAGACATGGGATTGGTGTAGAAGGTAAGCGTCGGCGTCATTGCGGATCCTCCTGTCCGCTCTCCCTAGCGCCGGAGGGCGTTGGCCGGAAGTCCGTCCCGGCGCCCGGCTGAGAGCAACCCGCCGACGGGGGCGATCCGGAAGCCGCGCGCCTGCAGGCCCCGGATCACGAGCGGCAGCGCCCCGCGGGCGGTGCGGTTGGCCCGGCACATGAGTTGGATCAGCGACCCACCCGATCGGACGCGAGCGCCACATCGCCTTTCCCATCCCGGCTCCTCAGCTTCGGGCCGGGTGTAGTCATTCCGAGCAAGCGGGAATGCCCCGCCTCCCCTCCCTGGAAGGGAAGGGTCTGGGATGGGTCCGCCGAAGGGCGGCCGGAACTCCGAGTCGGAAGGAAGTCCCGCTGCGCTCGCCTACCCACCCCTGGCCCCTCCCTTCCAGGGAGGGGCGGTCGGGACCCGCGGGTGGCGACCTCCCCGCCGGATCACGCCTGCTCGGGCTGGCCTTCCTCGGGCTGGCCGGCCTCGCTCGGGCCCTGCTCGCCTTCCGGCTCGATCGTCTTCTTGCCGCGCTTCTTGCTCGGCTTGGGGGCGGCCGGGACGATCTCGAAGGTGGGAGCATCGTCCTTGATCGTGACCTTGACCTCGCCGCCATGGATGAGCTTGCCGAAAAGCAGTTCCTCGGCGAGCGGCTGCTTGATCTTCTCCTGGACGAGCCGGCCCATCGGGCGGGCGCCGTAGAGCTTGTCGTAGCCGCGTGACGTGAGCCATTTGCGCGCTTCGTCGTCGAGGTCGATATGGACGTTGCGGTCCGCCAGCTGGAGCTCGAGCTGGAGGATGAACTTGTCGACGACCCGGGCGACGACCTCGGTCGGAAGGTAGCTGAACGGGACGATCGCATCGAGCCGGTTGCGGAATTCCGGAGTGAACATCCGCTTGATCGCTTCCTCGTCCTCGCCCTCGCGCGTGTTGTTGCCGAAGCCGAGACCCTCGCGCGCCATGTCGCTGGCGCCCGCATTGGTGGTCATGATCAGGATGACGTTGCGGAAGTCGACCGTCTTGCCGTGATGGTCGGTCAGCCGTCCGTTGTCCATGATCTGGAGGAGGATGTTGAACAGGTCCGGATGCGCCTTCTCGATCTCGTCGAGCAGGAGCACGCAATGCGGATGCTGGTCGACCGCGTCGGTCAGAAGCCCGCCCTGGTCGTAGCCGACATAGCCCGGAGGGGCGCCGATCAGCCGCGAGACCGAGTGGCGCTCCATATATTCGGACATGTCGAAGCGCTGCAGCGGGATGCCCATGATCGAGGCGAGCTGGCGCGCCACCTCCGTCTTGCCGACGCCCGTCGGCCCGGAGAAGAGGTAGTTGCCGATCGGCTTGTCGGGATCGCGAAGGCCCGCGCGCGACAGCTTGATCGCCGAGGAGAGGACCTCGATCGCCTTGTCCTGGCCGAACACGACTCGCTTCAGGTCGCGGTCGAGATGCTCGAGCGTCTTCTTGTCGTCGGCCGAGACGCTCTTCGCCGGGATCCGCGCGATGGTCGAGATGACCTGCTCGATCTCCCTGGTGGTGATCGTCTTCTTGCGCTTGTTGGGCGGCACCAGCATCTGCATCGCCCCGACCTCGTCGATCACGTCGATCGCCTTGTCGGGAAGCTTGCGGTCGTTGATGTAGCGCGCCGAAAGCTCGACCGCCGCCTTGATCGCGTCGGTCGTGTACTTGACCTTGTGATGCTCCTCGAACGCGGTGCGGAGGCCGGCGAGGATCTTGATCGTGTCCTCGACCGTCGGCTCGTTGACGTCGATCTTCTGGAAGCGCCGGAGCAGGGCCCGGTCCTTCTCGAAATGGTTGCGGAACTCCTTGTAGGTGGTGGAGCCGATGCAGCGGATCGTGCCGCCGGACAGCGCCGGCTTGAGCAGGTTCGAGGCGTCCATCGCGCCGCCCGACGTGGCGCCGGCGCCGATGACGGTGTGGATTTCGTCGATGAAGAGGATGGCGTCGGGGAGCTTCTCGAGCTCGGTCACCACCGCCTTCAGCCGCTCCTCGAAATCGCCGCGATAGCGGGTGCCGGCGAGAAGCGCGCCCATGTCGAGCGAGTAGATGACGGCGGGCTTCAGCACCTCCGGCACGTCGCCTTCGACGATCTTGCGGGCGAGGCCCTCGGCGATGGCCGTCTTGCCGACGCCCGGATCGCCCACGTAGAGCGGGTTGTTCTTCGAGCGGCGGCACAGGATCTGGACCGTCCGGTCGACCTCGGGCCCGCGGCCGATCAGCGGATCGACCCGGCCGCTCAGCGCCTTCTCGTTGAGGTTGACGGTGAACTGCTTGAGCGCGCTCTCATTCTTCTTCTTGCCCTCCTCGGGCTTGGATTCCTCGACGCCCTTGACCTCCTGCGGCTCGGACGCGGTCTCGCCCTTGCCGACTCCGTGGCTGATGTAGCTGACGGCATCGAGTCGGCTCATGTCCTGCTGCTGAAGGAAATAGACGGCGTAGCTCTCGCGCTCGGAGAAGAGCGCGACGAGGACGTTGGCGCCGGTCACCTCGTCGCGGCCCGAGGACTGGACGTGGAGGATGGCGCGCTGGACGACGCGCTGGAAGCCGCTGGTCGGCGAGGGATCGGTCTGGCCGTCGACCTTGAGCGCCTCGAGCTCGCTGTCGAGATAGGCGCGCACAGCCTCGCGCAGCTCCTTCAGGTCCACTCCGCAGGCGCTCATCACCTTGGAGGCGTGGGCGTCCTCGGTCAGGGCGAGCAGAAGGTGCTCGAGGGTCGCATATTCGTGCCGGCGGCCGCTGGCTTCCGCCAATGCGGTATGCAGGGTCTGTTCGAGTTCGCGGGCGAAGGAAGGCAAGTCGGTTACTCCTCAAAGCCCGCAAAAATTAACGGACTACATGGCCTTAATGTCGGGCGCCGAACTCGCGTCATCAAGCGCACCTCCAAAAAAGCTGGGGAAAAGGCCGAAGTTCCCCGGCTCTGGTCATTTCTTGAATAACTGTTCGGCGCTTGCCCGGTGGTTAACCGCGGCATCGATCTTCGCGCGCACCCGGACGATCTCGGCCTCCAGCGCCTCGATGCGGGCATGGAGCTCGTCGACCGAGAGCGGATCCAGGTCCTGCCGCCCGAGCAGGATCAGCGGATCGTCCGGCTTGCTTGGGAAGAGCTCGTCCAGGTCCATGACCCGGAGAATCCCCGTTCCGGCCCCCGCCGTCAACCCGGAGGGCTTGCGCCGCCGCGCTTTCGGCGCGAGGCGTGACCGCATGGACGCAATCCCGATCACGATGACCGCGATCGACCCGGCCTCGCCGGGCGGTCCCGAGGTGCTGCGGCCGGTCCAGCGGCCGGTGCCGAAGCCGGCGGCAGGCGAGGTGCTGATCCGGGTCGAGGCGGCCGGAGTCAACCGGCCCGACGTGATGCAGCGCCTCGGCTTCTATCCGCCGCCGCCCGGCGCCCCGACCATTCCCGGGCTCGAGGTGGCGGGCACGATAATCGGCGGCGGCCGCGACGGCGAGCGGGTCTGCGCGCTGGTCGCGGGCGGCGGCTATGCGCAATATTGCACCGCGCCCGAGGGCCAGTGCCTGCCGGTTCCGGCCGGCTTCTCGATGGTCGAGGCGGCGGCGCTGCCCGAGACCTTCTTCACGGTCTGGTCCAACCTCTTTCAGCGCGGCGGCGCCAGGGCCGGGGACTCGGTGCTGGTCCATGGCGGCACCAGCGGCATCGGCACCACCGCCATCCTGCTCGGCAAAATCTTCGGCCTGACCGTCATCGTCACCGCCGGCTCCGCCGCCAAATGCGCCCGGGCGCTCGAGGTCGGCGCCGCCCACGCCATCGATTACAAGGCGGAGGATTTCGTGGCGGAGGTGAAGCGCATCACGGGCGGCGCGGGAGTCGCGGCGGTGCTCGACATGGTGGGCGGCGATTATGTGCCGAAGAACCTGGCCTGCCTCGCGGAGGACGGCCGGCACGTCTCGATCGCGGCGCAGCGGGGGGCGAATGTCGAGATTCCGATCTGGGACGTGATGCGCAAGCGCCTGACACTCACCGGCTCGACGCTTCGGGCGCGCTCGGTCGAGTTCAAGGCGGCCCTGGCCGACGAGCTGAGGCGCGAAGTCTGGCCGCATCTGGAGTCGGGACGCATCCGTCCCGTCATCCACTCCACCTTCCCGCTCGCCGACGCCGCCGGAGCGCACCGGCTGATGGACAGCGGCGAGCATGTCGGAAAGATCGTGCTGGAGGTGCAATCCCGTCATTCCCGCGAAAGCAGGAATCCCGCTTCTTTCTGTTGGGCGGTTGGGTCTACATGATGGCCGACCGCTACCGCGGGACCATCTATACCGGCGTCACGTCCGATATCGGCCGCCGCGCTTTCCAGCACCGCGAGGGCAAAGGCTCCCGCTTTGTCGCAAAATACGGCTTGCTTCGTCTCGTTTACGTGGAGCCGTACGAGCGGATCGAAGAAGCCATCGCGCGGGAGAAGGCGATCAAGAAGTGGCTCAGAGCCTGGAAGATAGAGCTGATCGAAAAGGCCAATCCGGACTGGCTCGACCTGTTCGAGCACACGGCCAATCCCTGAAGGAAGAAGCGGGATTCCCGCTTTCGCGGGAATGACGTAGGGGCGCTGGATGAACCTTATCCTCCACGAATATTCCCAGTCCGGAAACTGCTACAAGATCCGGCTGACGGCCGCCCTGCTCGGATTGCCCATCGAGCGGCGGGAATATGACATCCAGAAGGGCGAGACCCGGACTCCGCAATTCCTGGCCGAGGTCAATCCCAACGGCCGAATCCCGGTGCTCCAGATCGGCGACCGCTTCATCCCGGAGAGCAACGCCGCCTGCTTCTATCTCGCGGACGGCTCGGAGCTGGTGCCGGGCGACCGCTTCGACCGCGCCGACATGCTTCGCTGGATGTTCTTCGAGCAATATAATCACGAGCCCAACGTCGCCACCCTCCGTTTCTGGCTGGCCTTCGTCGGCGAGGAGCGGCTGAGCGATCTCCAGCGCGCCCTGCTGCCCGGCAAGCGGGAGGCGGGGGAGGCCGCGTTGAGGCTGATGGAAGAGCATCTCGCGGGCCGCGACTATTTCGTCGCCGGCCGCCTCAGCCTCGCCGACATCGCTCTCTACGCCTACACCCATGTCGCGCAGGACGGGGGCTTCGACCTCGGCCGCTATCCGGCGATCGCCGCCTGGATCGCTCGCGTCGCGGCGGGGCCGGCCTATTTGCCGATGAGCGCCTGAGCCCGCTCAGCAGTCGCTGCCGTCGCCGCCGCCGTGGAAGCTGGTGCCGCCGCTGAAGTTGGTGCCGCCGTTGAAGCAGCTCGCCTCGTTGGCGACGTGGACGAAGGCGACGGCGCCGACCACCAGCACCACCCCAGCGACGATGGCGACCGTGGCCAGGGTCGAAAGGTCCTTCTTCTCGTCCGCCGGCCGCGCCCACAGGTTCATCCGGTCGAGCCGCCTGCCGGCGAGCATGAGCTCGGGCCTGGCCTTGTTCGGGGAAAAGCTGAGCTCCAGCCCGTCCCCCATCGCCATGCGGCTGTCCGCGCCCCTCCGGCTGTGCGCCGTGGCGGCGACGGTCAGGGCGGCGCGCATGTCCCGCTCGCCGCCGCCGAGGCTTGCCCGAAGACGGACGCCCGCGAAAGCTCCGCGCTGATTGTCGACGAAGGGGCTTCGTCCGTCGAGCTCGGCGGCCTGCGCCGCATGGGCGGTCGGAAGGACCTGGGCGGCCGCGACCAGTCCCGCGATCATCAATTTCCTCATCATTTTCCCCCTCTTCGGGCCGCGGCGGCGCGGCCGGTTTCATCGAGCTTCGCTGACAAGGATGCCGGACATTCCCGCCCTGGATGTCGGCGCCCGAAAAAAACATGGCGGCGGAGCTTCCCCGCGCCCGCGAGGCGGCATTCGCCTTGCCCTGCGGCGCCCGCTGCACTAGATCGCATCCGACGTAACGGCCGCTCCGGGAAGGGGCGGCCCTTCTTGTTTCTGGAGACCGACCCGTGGCTCAGCCGCTCATGCCCCATGCGACCGCCTCCTGGCTGGTCGACAACACGTCGCTCACCTTCGAGCAGATCGCCGAATTTTGCGGCCTCCATATCCTCGAGGTGCAGGCGATCGCCGACGACACGGCGGCGACCAAGCTGACGGGCCGCGATCCCATCCGCGCCGGCGAGCTCAATCAGGAGGAGATCGACCGCGGCCAGGCCGATCCCGATTACAGGCTTCGAATCCAGAAGGAGCCGGACCAGACCCGGCGCACCAAGGGGCCTCGCTACACGCCGGTCTCCAAGCGCCAGGACAAGCCCGACGGAATCGCCTGGATCATCCGCAACCATCCGGAAATCTCGGACGGCCAGATCGGCAAGCTGATCGGCACCACCCGCACCACCATCGCCGCGATCCGCGACCGCAGCCACTGGAACATCGCCAACATCCAGCCCAAGGATCCGGTGACCCTGGGCCTGTGCTCTCAGCGCGAGCTCGACGCGCTGGTGGCCAAGGCCGCCAAGGCCGCCGGGATCGAGCCGGCGCCGACCGACCATCGCCTCGCCGGCGACCGGGAGGCGCTGATCGAGGAGCTTCGGCGCGAGCGCGACACCGCCGCCCGCGAGGCCGAAGCCGCCCATGCCGCCGAGGAAGCCGGCGAGGCCGCCCCGCGCGAGCCGACGGCCGATGACCTCTTCAAAAGCTGATCCCGCCAGTCCCGACGTCTCACTGACCGACCCGGACGAGGCGTATAGCCATAAGGGGCTGACCTACCCGCTCGGGCGCCGCGGCCCCGGTCCGGGCGAGCTGATCGCGCTGGCCGACGGAGTCGGCTGGGCGCGGCTGCCGATCCCCGGCTCGCTCCGGCACATCAACGTCTGGATCCTGGAGGACGGGGAGGGCGTGGCGCTGGTCGACACCGGCCTCGACATCGCGCCGTGCCGCGAGGCCTGGGAAAAGCTGTTCGAGGGACCGCTCGCCGGCCGCGCGGTCACCCGGGTGATCTGCACCCATTTCCATCCCGACCATCTCGGTCTCGCCGGCTGGCTCACCGCGCGCTTCGGCGCACCGCTGTGGATGACCCGGGACGAATGGCTGTTCGGCCGGATGCTCGCCAGCGACGTTCGCGACGCGCCGCCGGCCGAGGCCGTCGCTTACTGGCGCGCCGCCGGGTGGAACGAGGCGCGGATCGAGGAGGAGGCGGCCAAGGGCTGGGGCCGCTTCGCCGCGGTCATCAGCCCGATTCCGGTCAGCTTCGTCCGGATTCGGGAGGGCGACCGGCTCCGGGTCGGCGATCGCTCCTGGCGGGTGCTGACCGGCAGCGGCCATTGCCCCGAGCACGCCTGTCTGATCGACGACGAGGCGGGGCTGATGATCGCCGGCGACCAGGTGCTTCCTCGGATCACCTCGAACGTCTCTCTGTCGCTGAGCGAACCCGAGGCCGATCCGCTGGGCGAGTGGCTTGCCTCGATCGAGAAGCTGAAGGGCCTTCCCGACAGCCTGCTCGTCCTCCCCTCCCACGGCGAGCCCTTCACCGGCCTTCACGCCCGCCTCGATGCCCTCGCCCACGGCCACCGCGACCGACTCGACGCACTCCACGGCAAGCTCGACTCGCCGCGGCGGGCGGTCGACTGCTTCGGCACGCTCTTCGCCCGGCAGATCGAGGACAATATGCTTGGCCTCGCCACCGGAGAGGCGCTCGCGCATCTTCGGCGGCTTGAGGTGGAGGGCAGGGCGGTCCGCGAGTCGAGGGACGGGGTGCACTGGTACCGGGCCGCCTGACGCCGTCACTCAGAAATAGTCGGTGATCAGCATTTTCCGGGTGTCGCAGCCGTAGCGCCCGTCTCCGGGGTTGTTGATCACCCGGCCGCTGAAGCTCACGAACCGCCCGACCTCCCTGACGACGGGCTCCCCCTCCGGCGTCGTGAGCTTGCCATATAGCCGCCGGCCGTCGAAGGCCGCTTCGGCCGGAACCACGAGGCCGATCTCATCCCCGCCCCCCGCGTCGAGGAACAGGCAGCCGGGCCGGTAGCGGAGCGTTCCCGGCGTGCTCTCGAGAGCCGGGACCTGGTTCGCGCCGCCGGGCGCCTGGCGGTCGAACGCGAGCTCCTTCGGCGCCCCGTCGCATGAGGCGCAAAGCGCCAGGATCAGGGCTGCCCCCGGCGGGGCGGCGAGGCGGTATTCGCGCGACATCTGGCCGGCCTGCTAGAGCCGTTCCGTCATTCCCGTCCGCCGGGGCAGCGGCCTTTCGAGTCCATCATCGCGAACTCCCAGGCGAGCCCGGTCCCGCCATTGCCGGTCGTCGCCCCGCTGGCTCGGAGAGGCACGCATTCGTTGGGCGATTTGACGGTGTTCAGCGAGCCCCCCTTGTGGACGTAGGTCACCCGGCAGAACAGGATGGCGCCGCCCTTCGGGTCGGTGCCGGTGGCCTGGCAGTCGTAGTTGCTGACCTTGATGGCCTTGGGCGGCTTCAGGCAGAGGTTCTTGCGGCACGCGGCGGGATGGCTGGCGAGGACGACATAATGCGCGCGTATCGCGGCCTCGAGCTCAGCCTGGCTGGGTTGAGTCCCCGGCGGGATGGGCGACGATGAGAGCAGAGCGGCCGCCAGGCCGGCGCAGAGCATTGCATGAACCATGCCCGATCATTTCACAGTCGCTCGAGGGCCACAAGCATGACGATCCTCGCCCCGCTTGACCCTCGCCCGCACCGGGGCCAATGCTCGCCTCCATGCCGGACGCCCCCGAAGCCATTTCCGAACTCTCCTTCGAAGCCGCCCTGAAGCGGCTGGAGGAGATCGTCCGCCGGCTCGAAAGCGGCGAGGCGTCGCTCGACGAGTCGATCGAGCTTTACGGCGAAGGCGATCGCCTGCGCCAGCAATGCGAATCGCGGCTGCAGGCGGCCCAGGCGAAGATCGAGAAGATCCAGCTCGGCCGCGACGGCCAGCCGGGCGGCACCGTCCCGTTCGACGCCGGCTGAGCCGCCGCGGGTGGCGGATCCCTCGCTTCTCGCGCCCGCGCTCGGCCAGGTCCGGGCGGAGATCGACGATTTCCTCAACGCGCTGCTCGCCGTGCCGCCGGATCCCCGGGCGAGGCTGTACGAGGCGATGCGCTATGCGGCGATCGGCGGCGGCAAGCGCCTTCGCCCGCTGCTCGTCGTCGCCGCTTCCGCCCTCTTCCATACCGCGCGCGAGCGGGCGGTGCGGGTCGGCGCAGCCGTCGAGTGCATCCACGTCTATTCGCTGATCCACGACGATCTGCCGGCGATGGACGACGATGAATTGCGCCGCGGCAAGCCGACCCTGCACCGGGCCTATGACGAGGCGACGGCGATCCTCGCCGGCGATTCGCTCCACGCCCTCGCTTTCGAGATACTCGGCGACGAGGCGACCCACGAGGATCCGTTCGTGCGCGCCGAGCTGGTGGCCGAGCTGGCGCGGGCGGCGGGCCCGGCCGGAATGGCCGGCGGACAGATGATGGACCTGGCCGCCGCCGAGGGCGCCCTCGACCTCGCCGCCGTCACCCGCCTCCAGCAGTTGAAGACCGGCGCGCTCATCGGCTTCTGCCTGGAAGCGGGCGCGATCATGGGCAGGGTCCCTCCCGAGAAAAGGCTGAAGCTGCGCGGCTATGCCCGCGACGTCGGGCTGGCGTTCCAGATCGCGGACGACCTCCTCGACGAGGAAGGGCAGGAAGTGAAGACCGGCAAGAAGGTCGGCAAGGACCGCGCCAGGGGCAAGGCAACCTTCGTCACCCTGCTCGGCCGCGAGCGCGCCCGGCAGCAGGCCGAGCTCCTCGTCGGTCAGGCGGTGGATTATCTGAAGAGCTACGGCGCGGAAGCCGATCTGCTGCGGGCGATCGCCCGCTTCGCGGTGGAGCGCGACCATTGACGGTGGAGGGGCGATGATGAGGACAGGAGTCTATCCGGGCACGTTCGATCCGATCACGCTCGGGCACATGGACATCATCCGCCGCGGCGCGAAGCTGGTCGACCGGCTGGTCATCGGAGTCACCACCAATCCGTCCAAGTCGCCGATGTTCTCGGTGGAGGAACGGATGGCGATGGTCCGGCGCGAGCTGGCCGGCTTGGGGGCCGACATCGAGGTCGTCTCGTTCGATTCGCTGCTGATGGACTTCGCCCAGCGCGAAGGCGCTTCGATGATCGTCCGGGGCCTCAGGGCCGTCGCTGACTTCGAATATGAGTATCAGATGGCCGGCATGAACCAGCAGCTCAACGATTCCATCGAGACGGTCTTCCTCATGGCCGACGTCTCGCTCCAGCCGATCGCGTCGCGGCTGGTGAAGGAGATCGCCCTCTACGGCGGCGACATCTCGAAGTTCGTGCCGCCGGCGGTGGTGGCCGACGTCGCCCGCCGGGTCGAGGCGACAGGCCGCAAAGGCACTTGATCCTTCGCCGCCCGCCGCGCAATATCACTTGCCGCGGGAGCGGATTATCCGGGGAATTTCATAAACATGCGTATCACGACTTTGCTGGCCCTGCTGCTGGGCCTGTTCCTCGCCGGCGCGGCGGCCGCTCAGACTCCGGCCATCTCGCTGGCGCCGCCGCCGCTCGATCCCGAAAACACCCTGCTGCTCGATCTGTCGACCGGCGGGCGGGTGACGATCCAGCTCAGGCCCGACATCGCTCCCAACCATGTCGCCCGGATCAAGGAGCTGACCCGCAAGGGCTTCTATAACGGCCTCACCTTCCACCGCGTGATCGACGGCTTCATGGCGCAGGGCGGCGATCCCGCGGGCGACGGCACCGGCGGCTCCGACCTTCCCGACCTCAAGGCCGAGTTCAACGGCCTTCCGCACGTCCGCGGAGCTCTCGCGGCGGCCCGCCAGGGCGCTCCCGAAGGCGCCGACGCCGCGGCCGTGACGGCGGCGGAAAACAGCGCCAACAGCCAGTTCTACATCATGCTGACGCCTCGGCTTTCGCTCGACCGGCGCTACACCGTCTTCGGCCGGGTGATCACCGGCATGCAATATGTGGATGCGCTCGAGAGAGGCGAACCGCCCGCCAATCCCAGCCGCATCCTCCAGGCCTCGATCGCCGCCGACAACAAGCCGCCGCCCGCCCCCGGCCAGGTGTTCGCGGCGCCGGCCCCGCCGGCCGCGGCGGCGCAGGGCGGCCATGCCGCGGCCGGCCCGGCGGTCCCGCCGCCGCCGTCGATCCGGCTCCCCGAGCCCAAGCCGAAGGCGCCGCCCAAGAAGACCCGGTAAGCCGCGGGTGCGCGTCGACGATTTCGACTTCGCGCTGCCGCCGGACCGGATCGCGTTGAGGCCGGCGAGCCCGAGGGACTCGGCCCGGCTGCTCGTCCTTCGGGGAGGCGCGCGCGAGGACCGGATCGTCACCGACCTCCCGCGCCTGCTTCGCCCGGGCGACACCCTCGTCTTCAACGACACAAGGGTCATTCCCGCCCAGCTCGAGGGCCGCCGAGGAGAGGCGCGGATCGGCGCCACCCTGCACAAGCGCGAGGGGCCCCGCGAGTGGCGCGCCTTCGTGCGCAACGCGAAGCGGGTGCGCGAGGGCGACCGGATCGATTTCGGCGGCGGAGTCGCCGCGCTCGCCGGCGCGAGGGGCGAGGACGGCAGCCTCCTCCTGGCCTTCGAAGGCGAGGAGCCGGTCGAGCTCCTGCTCGAGCGGGCGGGGCGGATGCCGCTGCCCCCCTACATCGCCGGGAAACGCGAGGCGGACGAGCGCGACTCCGACGACTATCAGACCATGTTCGCGGCCGAGAAGGGGGCGGTGGCGGCGCCGACCGCCGCGCTTCACTTCACGCCCGGGCTGATGAAGGCGCTGGGCCAGGCCGGAATCCGGCACGAGACCCTGACCCTGCACGTCGGCGCGGGCACCTTCCTGCCGGTCAAGGCCGACGACACGGCCGACCACAAGATGCACAGCGAATGGGGCCGCATCGACTCCGCCGTCGCCGCCCGCCTCAACGCCGCCCGGGCGGCGGGCGGACGGATCGTCCCGGTCGGAACGACCTCGCTTCGTCTCCTCGAAAGCGCCGCCGGCGAGGATGGCCGGCTGCGCCCCTTCGAAGGCGACACCGCCATCTTCATCACCCCCGGCTACCGCTTCCGCGCCGCCGACGGCCTGATCACCAACTTCCACCTCCCGCGCTCCACCCTGTTCATGCTGGTCTCGGCGCTGATGGGGCTGGAGACGATGCGGGCGGCCTATGCCCATGCGATCGGGGAGGGGTATCGCTTCTACAGCTACGGGGATTCGAGCCTGCTGCTGCCGGAGGGGCGTTGAGTGCGTTCGCGACCGGAGAATCTGCCTTGGCCCCTGTTAAAATGGGGACAGTATGTATTTTTCCGCCGAGGCGGGTTCGGGGCAGGCAGGGAAAATGTATACTGTCCCCGTTTTCCGGGACCGAGGGAGGGAAGATCATGAGCATCAGGCGCGCGGCGGCGGCAGCGTTGATCGCCGCCTCATTCGCCGGGAGCGCCCCGGCGCCGGCAAGCCAGGTGGCCGGCGGCTGGTTCATGGGGGAGTGGCGGTGCACGCTCGACGGGAGGCCGACGCGGATCGTCTGGAGCGCCGTCAGCGTCGATCATGGCGGCAGCCACGGCGACGTCGGCACCAGCGTCGCGGGAGCGGAACGTCGGGGCCGGTTCTGGGACCGGGGCTCCTGGGCCGATCTGACGTTCGTCAGGGCGACTTCCACCACCCTCAACTTCCGCCACGCCGACGGCAACAACTGGTTCCTCCGGCGGCTCTCGGCGACCCAGGCGAGGGGCAATTCGACCTGGAACGGACGGCCCTATCCGCTGGCCTGCACCAAGGCTCGCTAGCGCGCGGTCCGCGGCTCAGCGGACCTCGACTCCTTTCCAGAAAGCGATTCGGTCCCTGATCCCGGCCGCCGCCGGCTTCGGGTCGGGATAATACCAAGCCGCATCCAGGTTCTCGGCGCCGCGAACGACGACATGGTGATAGCGCGCGATGCCCTTCCAGGGGCAGCGCGTGGTGCTTTCGCTCGGCCTCAGCAGCGAAAAGTCCACCGCTTCGGGCGGGAAATAGTGATTGCCCTCGACGATCACCGTGTCGTCGCTCTCGGCGATCGTCGCGCCGTTCCAGATCGCCTTGACCATCGGTCCGTCTCCATGCCGTCCTGGCGCGATCGCTCGCCGGTGGACAGCGGGCGTCCATGCGCGGCTACCCCCGCGGTCCCGCCTCCGCTAGGGGCGCGTGCATGACCTCGCCCCGCTTCGCCTTCTCCATCGCCGCCACCGACGGCGCCGCCCGCGCCGGCACGATCGCGATGCGGCGCGGCGAGATCCGGACGCCCGCCTTCATGCCGGTCGGGACCGCCGCCACGGTGAAGGCGATGAAGCCGGCCGACGTGAGCGCGGCGGGCGCCGACATCATCCTCGGCAACACCTATCATCTCATGCTCCGGCCGGGGGCCGAGCGGGTGGCGCGGCTGGGCGGGCTTCACGACTTCATGGGCTGGCCGCGGCCGATCCTGACCGACAGCGGCGGCTACCAGGTGATGAGCCTTTCGGAGCTGGCCAAGGTCAGCGAGGAGGGGGTGGCGTTCAGGAGCCATCTCGACGGCAGCCGGCACATGATCAGCCCGGAACGGTCGATGGAGATCCAGCGCCTGCTTGGATCGGACATCGTCATGGCCTTCGACCAGCTTGTGCCGACGACGGCGACCCGCGACGATCAGGCGGCGGCGATGGAGCGCTCGATGCGCTGGGCCCGGCGCTCGCGCGACGCTTTCGATGCCGGCGGGGAGCATGCGGAGGGCGCGGCCCTGTTCGGGATCCAGCAGGGCGCGCTCGACGAGGGGCTGCGCAAGGCCTCGGCGGACGCGCTGACCGGGATCGGGTTCGACGGCTACGCGGTCGGCGGCCTCGCCGTGGGCGAGGGGCAGGAGGCGATGTTCGACTGCCTCGATTACGCCCCCGGCCAGCTTCCGGCGGACCGGCCGCGCTACCTGATGGGCGTCGGCAAGCCCGACGACATCGTCGGCGCCGTCGAGCGCGGAATCGACATGTTCGATTGCGTCCTTCCGACTCGCTCCGGCCGCACCGGCCAAGCCTTCACCCGCTCCGGGCCGATCAACATCCGCAATGCCAGGTTCGGCGAGGATGCCGGGCCGCTCGATCCGGCGTGCCCTTGTCCCGTCTGCTCGACCTGGTCCAGGGCCTATCTCCACCATCTCGTCCGCTCGGGCGAGATATTGGGGGCGATGCTGATGACGGAGCACAATATCTGGTTTTATCAAGGGCTGATGCGCGATTTGCGCGACGCCATTTCGGAGCGCCGCCTCGCCGCTTTCGCGGCCGGTTTCCGGGCTCTCTACGGGTCCCGCGGAGCGCCCGACGGGTTGAAAATTTGAGATTTCTCCCCATCTGGGGTAGAGAGCGGCCCAGTGGGAATTTGCACGATCTTCGGCGCGACAAGGGACCGGCTGACCGGCCCTGCGCTTGCCTTGGATCGGCGGCCGCAATAGAGCGCCCGTCCTTTCCGGAGTAGTTGATGCCGTCCGACGAACTCGTTCTGCGCCGTCCGTTCCTGCCCAGGGTCCCGGAGCTCCGGCACTGGCTGGCGTCCGCCGTGCTGGCGACCCTGGCGGGCCTGTACGTGGTCGCGGGCCTCAGCGTCGCCTGGCTCGAGCCGGCGCGGGCGACCCCGCACGACCGGCTCTCCGCCAACGGCGGCCAGGGCATTCCGGGCCTCGGAATCCCGCCCCAGCCCGAGCCGCTGCAATTCCGCGAGATCGCTCCGCAGGACGCCGTGACGATCAACGCGGCGGTGCCCGTCTCCACCCTTCCGAATCCGGCGGCGCGGCCCTTCGGGATCGCCTTCGCCACGCCGGCCGACCGGCTTCGCGCGGTCGAGTGCCTCACCGCCGCCGTCTATTACGAGGCGGCGGTCGAGACGACCGCCGGGCAGCAAGCCGTCGCCCAGGTCGTCCTCAACCGGGTCCGCCATCCGGCCTATCCCCGCACCGTCTGCGGAGTGGTCTTCCAGGGCCATGAGCGGGCGACCGGCTGCCAGTTCACCTTCACCTGCGACGGCGCGCTTCGCCGCACGCCCTCCGCGGCGGGCTGGGCGCGCGCGCGCCGGGTCGCCGAGGAAGCCTTGGCCGGCAAGGTCTTCGCGCCGGTCGGCTGGGCGACCCATTACCACACCAACTGGGTCGTTCCCTACTGGAGCTCCAGCCTGGTCAAGCTCGCCAATATCGGCACCCACATCTTCTACCGCTGGGAAGGCGGCTGGGGCAAACCCGCGGCGTTCCGCTTCAGCCCGGGCCGAGTCGAGCCGCAAATCGCCAAGATGCGCAGCCTGACCTCAGATCCCACGACGCTCGCCGACGCTCCGACCATCGACGACGCCGCCGCCCTGGCCGCCGCCGAGGCCGCCGCCGCCGCCGAGGTCGGAACGGCGACCCAGGCTCCGGGCAGCATCGACAGCTTCGCCCGCGCCGTGCTTCGCCGCTACGAGCCGCCCAGCGCGGAGGCCTCGACCAAGGCGGTGCAGGTGCGCTCCGGCAAGCCGCTCTCGGCGAGCACGCACTGGGCGCTGTCGGGCCTGCCGGCGAAGCCGGAGACGGCCGGAGCCGCCGCCGCCAGGCCGGCAACGCCGACGGCCGCCAAGCCCGCCACCACCACGGCCACGGCGGAAAGCGCGCCCAAGTGCCTCGAGGGTGTCCGCAGGGTGCTGAGCGGCAAGGCGGTGTCGGAGAAGACTCCGGGCTGCTGACGGCCGCGTCGCCCTCGACGTCATGCTGAACTTGTTTCAGAATCCAGTCCTCCGCCTCCCGGGCGGGTGACCGGCTGGACCCTGAAACAAGTTCACCGACGGCCGGGGGGCGGCTATCGCTTCAGCGCGAAACGCTGCAATTTCCCCGTCGCCGTCTTGGGAAGCGCCTCGACGAACTCGACGTCGCGTGGATATTTGTAGGGCGCGATCGTCGCTTTCACATGATCCTGGAGCTCGCGCGCGAGCGGCTCGCCGGGCTGGTGGCCCGGGGCCGGGACGACGAACGCCTTCACCCTCTGCCCGCGCTCCTCGCAGGGCGCGCCGATGACGGCGCATTCCTGGACTGCGGGGTGGCCGTAGAGGGCGTTCTCCACCTCCGGCGCGGCGATGTTGTAGCCGGCCGAGATGATCATGTCGTCGGATCGGGCGACGTACCAGAAATAGCCCTCCTCGTCGGCGCGGTAGGTGTCGCCGGTGACGTTCCAGCCGTCCCGGACATATTGGGCTTGGCGCTCGTCGTCGAAATAGCGGCAGCCGGTCGGCCCCTTCACCGCCAGCCGGCCGGTGCCGTGGGGGAGGGGGTTGCCGGCCTCGTCGAGCACGCAGGCGCGGTAGCCGGGAACCGCCTTGCCGGTCGCGCCCGGCCGGATGTCGTCGCCCGAGGCGGAGATGAAGATGTGCATCATCTCGGTCGCGCCGATGCCGTCGACGATCCCGAGCCCGGTCGAGTCGTGCCAGGCATGCCAGGTGGCGGCGGGCAGATGCTCGCCGGCGGAGACGCAGGTGGCGAGGGACGAGATGTCGTGCTCCGCGAGCAGGCCCAGCATCGCCTTGTAGGCGGTCGGCGCGGTGGCGAGGGTGGTGACCTGGAACTTCGCGATCGCCTCGAGCAGCGGCTTCGGGCCGGGCTGCTCGATCGTCACCGCCGCTCCGCCGAATCGCCACGGGAAGATGAGCAGCATTCCGAGCCCGAATGTGAAGGCGATCGGCGCCGAGCAGGCCCAGCGGCCGCCCGGCTCCGGCTTCAGCACGTGGCGCGCGAAGCTGTCGGCCGGGGCGAGGACGTCGCGATGATAATGGACGCAGCCCTTGGGCTTGCCGGTGGTTCCGGAGGTGAAGGCGATCAGAGCGACATCGTCGCGGTGCGTGGCGACCGCCGTGAAGCCGGGCGCCACCGACCTGAGCCGCTGCTCAAGGCGGCCGCCGCCCGAATCGCCCTCGTAGGTGAGGAGCGAGCGGATCAGCCCGGTCTCGTCCGCGGCCGTCATGAAGTCGCCCAGGCAGCGCTGGTCGACGATGGCGTGGTGGACCCGCGCCCGCTCGAGGATCGTCGCCACTTCGCCGGAACGAAGGACCGGCATGGTGGCGACGACGATCCCGCCCGCCTTCAGCACGCCGAGCCAGCAGGCGAACAGCATCGCGCCGTTCGGGCCGCGCAGGAGCACCCGGTCGCCGGGGACGAGATCCTCCTCCTCGACGAGCAGCCGGGCGACGCGGTCGCTCAGATCGCGCATCTGGCCATAGGTCCAGCGGCCGGAATCGTTGATCACCGCCAAGGCTTCGGGATCGCCCCGCCCGATCAGCTCCACCGCCGCGTTCAGCCGCTCGGGATATCGAAGCTCCGGAAGGTCGAACAGGAATTCGGGCTGGGCCTCGGGCGGCGGGAGCCGGTCGCGGACGAAGGTGTCGATATGGGCCGTCGTCACCATTTCGGCACCACCGCGGTCGTCTCGATCTCGATCCGCGCCGCCGGCTCGACCAGGGCGGTGACCTGGACCACCGCCATGGCCGGGAAGACCCGCCCCATCACGTCCTTGTAGACGGCGCCGATCTCGGCGAGGCCGAACCGGTATTCGTTGATGTCGACGACATACCAGGTCATCCGGACGATATGCTCGGGCCCGGCCCCGTCCTCGGCGAGGATGGCCAGGGTGTTGAGCAGGACCTGGCGAAGCTGCCCGGCGAGATCGGGCGCGACGATTCGCCCTTTCTCGTCCCAGCCGATGATTCCGGCGGTGAACACCATCCGGCCCTCCGCGGCGATGCCGTTGGAAAAGCCGCTCGGCCGCGGCCAGCCGGGAGGAAGCAAGGCTCTCATGTCCGATACTCCGCCAGATGGGCGCGCGCGATCACCACTTTCTGCACCTCCGAAGCGCCTTCATAGATGCGCAGGGCCCTGATCTCCCGGTAGAGCCGCTCGACCGCGACGCCCCGAGTCACTCCGAGCCCGCCGAACATCTGCACCGCCTTGTCGATGACGCCCTGGGCGCTGTCGGTGGCGTGGAGCTTGGCGAGCGCCGCCTCGCGGCTGTTGCGCCGCCCCTTGACGTCGCGGAGCCAGGCGGCGCGGTAGACGAGCAGGGCCGAGGTTTCGACGTCGAGCACCATCTCGGCCAGCTTCGACTGGGTGATGGAATTGTCGGCGAGCGTGCCGGCGCCGAGCCGCCGGCTCAGCGCCCGCCGGGTGGCCTCGTCGAGCGCGCGCCGGGCGAAGCCCAGGGCCGCCGCGCCGACGGTGGTTCGGAAGACGTCGAGAGTCGCCATCGCCAAAGCGAAGCCGCGTCCGCGCTCCCCGAGCAGGGCGCGGGCGGGGAGCCGGGCGTCGGCGAAGCGAAGGGTTGCGAGCGGGTGGGGCGCGATGACGTGGATCCGCTCGCTGTCGTCGAGGCCGGGCGTGTCGCTCTCGACGATGAAGGCGGAAATGCCCCTCGCGCCCGGCGCCTCGCCGGTGCGGGCGAAGAGGACGTAATAATCGGCGATGCCGCCGTTGGAGATGTAGGTCTTGGCGCCGTTCAGCACCCAGCCGTCCCCGGTCTCCTCCGCCGTCATGTCCATCGAAGCGACGTCCGAGCCCGAAGCCGGCTCGGTGAGGGCGAAGGCGGCGATCTTGTCCCCCCGGGCGACGGCGGGAAGATAGGCCGCCTTCTGGGCCTCCGTTCCGAACAGGCTGATCGTCCCGGAGCCGAGGCCCTGCATGGCGAAGGCGAAATCGGCGAGGCCGCTGTGGCGGGCGAGAGTCTCGCGGATCAGGGCTAGGGTGCGAACGTCGAGCCGGCCGGCCTCGTCGGGAACGCAATGGCGAAGCCAGCCGCCGTCGCCGAGCTTGCGGACGAGGTCCCGGCAGGCCTCGTCGAGGTCGTCCGGCTCCTCGTCGTCCAGCTCGGCCTCGCACCAGCGCTCGAGTGTGTCCGCGAGCTTGCGGTGGCCGTCATCGAAGAAGGGCCAGTCGAGGAAGGCGCGGTCGCTCACCGATCTCCCCTCCCTGGAAGGGAGGGGTTGGGGGTGGGTAGGCGAGCGTAGCGAGACTTAGTCTGACTCCGAGTCTCGGCCGCCTTCGGCGGACCCACCCCCGGCCCCTCCCTTCCAGGGAGGGGAGGCCGTTGGCGCCTAGTCACCCTCGAACTCCGGCGTCTTCTTCGCCGCGAACGCCTCGAAGGCGCGCCTGAAGTCGTTGGTGGCCATGCAGATGGCCTGGGCCTGCGCCTCCATCTCGATCGCCGTCTCGAGGCTGACATTCCATTCCTGGTTGAGCTGGGTCTTGGTGATGCCGTGAGCGAAGGTGGGGCCCGAGGCGAGGCTCGCCGCAAGCGCCCGCGCCTCGTCGAGCAGCGCCTCGCGGGGGACCAGCCGGTTGTGAAAACCCCATCGTTCGCCCTCCTCCGCGGTCATCACCCGGCCGGTGTAGAGCAGTTCCGCGGCCCGGCCCTGGCCGATGATCCGGGGCAGGATGGCGCAGGCGCCCATGTCGCAGCCGGCGAGACCGACCCGGGTGAACAGGAAGGCGGTCTTCGCCTCCGGAGTCGCCAGTCGCAGGTCCGAGGCCATCGCCACGATCGCCCCGGCGCCGACGCAGATGCCGTCGACGGCGGCGACGATCGGCTGCGGGCAGCCGCGCATCGCCTTGACGAGGTCCCCGGTCATCCGGGTGAAATCGAGCAGGCGCGGCATGTCCATCCGGGTCAGCGGGCCGATAATCTCGTGGACGTCGCCCCCGGAGCTGAAATTGCCGCCCGCTCCGGCCACCACCACCGCCTTGACCTCGCGCGCATAGACCAGCGCGCGGAAGGTGTCGCGAAGCTCGGCATAGCTTTCGAAGGTGAGCGGGTTCTTCCGCTCCGGCCGGTTGAGGGTGACCGTGGCCACGCCGCCTTCAAACGCCCATTGGAAATGCTCGGGTTGGAATGTTTCAGGGTTCATGCGATCTCCACCGCCTCACCGTTCCGCTCCGCGAGGACGAGGTCAAGCACCGCGCCGGCAACCTCTTCGGGAG
>Ga0196965_1000134_pt1 | contig 56429 bp, 44 predicted proteins | sample S1_20metaG_FD_148668 | JGI IMG/M metagenome (GOLD analysis project Ga0196965, IMG submission 148668) | Soil microbial communities from Anza Borrego desert, Southern California, United States - S1_20 | ecosystem: Environmental > Terrestrial > Soil > Desert | place: USA: California | collected...
CTATTATATTTCCCGGCGATTGACGAGCGCACTGACGCAAAACTAATTAAAAACATCTTTAAAAAAAGAAAACATAATGTGTTATTTTAATTATTTTTTCTTTACGCCGATGTTAACACGCTAATTGTTGCTTAGTCTGAAAACAATTATTTATAGAATAAAAAGCAGCGTAAGAGCTTCATTAAGAGTTCGATGAGTTGAATTTTATTATATATCCTATTTTATCAGTAGCACTGAACCCCAAACTTTCATAAAACTTATGCGCCTCCTTTCTCCTCTCATTGCTCAATAGCATTACTTTGTAACAGTTGTTATTTATTGCTATTTCCACGATATGTTTAATGATCATTTTCCCAATCCCCTGGTTTCTATAGTCCTTATGGGTAACCACATTCTCAATTAGGCCAAAGGTTTGCTTCCTATGGTGAGATTGGGAACAATGGTTAAATTGCAGGAAGAAACTATTTCACCATCCTTTTCAGCAATAAGGTATATAAAAAAATCAGAATACTTAATAATCGTTTGCCAGGTCTTATTTAAAATCTCTTTGGATGGAATGATATCGTCCTGGTGCAAGTGTTCATATAAAGACAGAAGATTTTCTAAGTCTGCTTCCTTTACTCTTCTAATATTCATGGCACTGAATTGAATTTGTATTATCGTGCAGTAATATTAAAAGATTAAAGCGTTACTTTGAAACAGGAGTAATTGCCTTCTTCACTCTCAAGCGCTATCGTTCCGTCTAATTTTTCCAAAACACTTTTTACCAAGTATAATCCAAGGCCATTGCCATTGGAAAGTTCACTTCCTCTATAAAACATTGAAAAAATCCTGTCTTGTATTTTTTGTTTTATGCCGATCCCAAAATCCCGAACAGTAATATTAATTCTACCGTTATCGACATTAAACTCCAGCACCACTTTTTTGTTTGTAGACTTTTGGCTGAAAAGGAAAGCATTTTCCAATAAATTAGTCAGCAAAATACAGAGTAGGGTTTTATCGGTCTGGAACTGCAGAGCATCAGGGATTTTTACTTCAAAGTCGTCCCTCCTGAAAGACTTGATGTCCCGGATTATAATTTCTAACAAAACCTCCAGCTCATATTTATTGAAGCATTGGGGAGCAACCTTGATTTTTAATATGGTATGTTTTTCAAGTAATTTTTGAAGAGTTCTTTCTAATTTGATTACGGATTTGTGAAGGTATCCGTAATATATCTTGTGATTGTCTTTAGAAGGTTGTTCTACCTGACCTAAATTTATAAGTCCGAGCATACTCATTATTGGGCCTCTGAGGTCATGAGAAGCCCGATAAAGAAAGGTTTCCAATTCCTTAAAAGTATCATTTAATTTTTCAGTCCTTTTATTGACCAATTGTTCGAGACTGGCATTGATTTCTCTTAAGGTAAACTGAGCCTTTTCCAGTTCAATACTTTTTACAGCAAGATCGTCTCTCTGTGCTTCAAGTTCTTCATTGATTTTTTGAAGTTCCGTATTTTGATCTTCTATGTTTTTTTTCTGCGAAGCTACCTCTTCCAAAAGCTTCTGAATTTCCAGATTTGATTTTTCCAATTCGGCTGTCCTTTTCAAAACCAGGTTTTCCAGTTTTTTGCTTTGCTTTCTTAGAAATCTCACCCTTATTCTATAAATGCTAAATAAAAACAGAACACCGAAAATAAACGCCCCTATTCTAAACCAAAACGTCGCCCACCAGGGAGGAGCAATATAAATCCTGAGTGTTTGGGCAGCATTGGGCCAGGTTTTTCCATCAAAAGATGCTTTTACTTTTAGAGTATATTCACCGGGAGCCAGGTTGGTGTAATGAACAAATCTTCTGTCTGATGTCGTCTGCTGCCACTCTTTGTCCAGGTTTTCCATAAAATAAGAATACCTTAAACTTTTCTGCCAATTATAGGTAATAGGAGCAAAAGTGATCGTAAAGGAATAATCTTTGTAGGATAACCTTATTTCATCTGTTTCGGTTATACTCTTATCCAGAATTACTCTTCCTTTGAATTTTGTATTCGGTTTTATTTCATCATTAAAGACCTTTAGGGAAGTAAAGAGGATTTTTTCATGCTTTGGATTGTAGTTTAAGCTATCGGGATAAAATATATCAAACCCTTCTACTCCTCCAAAAATCAGTTTCCCGTCTTTTGTCTTATAATTTGAACGATAAATATATTCCTTTCCAAGTAGTCCCGTTATTTGAGGAACTCCAATTACGCTTAGGTCTTTGTATCTTATTTTAGCAAGTCCCTTATAGGTACTTATCCATATATCGTAATGAGAGTCGCTTTCAATTGCCGTAACTGTATTACTTGGCAAGCCGTCTTTGTCTGTCAAAATTTTTACAACGGAAAGGTCTTTATTCACTATCGTTATACCTCCCCCATTTGTACCAAACCATATTTTCCCGGCATGATCCTCAAAGAAGGCAACTATGATATTTGAAGAAATAGAAGGCTTGGTTGGATCATTTAATAGGTTTTTAAATTTATTGCTTCCCGAATAGCGCACGCTTAGTCCATTGCCCGTTCCCACCCATAGATTATTTTTAGTGTCCTTGTATAGACTTAGAATGTCATCATTAATAAGAGAAGCTGAATCTCCGGGAATATTTTTATAATACTTGTATTTGCCTGTTTTGGTAGAAAAGTAACATAAGCCGTCCCTTAAAGTACCCAACCATAGATTTCCGTCCTCGCCTTCTGCAATATCCCAAACATGAAGACTTTTAAAATTCCCGTTGTCAGGATGAAAATGTTCCATTTCATGGGTAACCGGGTGATATTTTATTAAGCCATTGTCCCAGGTTCCCATCCAAAAATATCCGCTGGAATCTTTGTATATACATCTTATAACAGGCAAATTCAACATCTGATTCAAAGCCGACTCTTCCAGTCTCATCAGTTCTTCATTGAGTTTGACGAGTCCTCCTCCGCCCGTACCCACCCACATTTCCCCTGCATCATCTTCCATAAAGGAAAGGATTTCGCTTATCTTATTTTTTCGCTTATCCTTATTGGTATGATAATGTAAAATTTCCGCATCTATGGGATTGTACTTTAAAGCGCCCATTCGGTAGGTTCCCATCCAGATATTGTTGTCCTTATCTTCAAAAATTGAGTATACCGGGTTTTTTAAGACTTTATCTTCCTCTGTAAAATATTCATTGTATAGAATGAGATCATTGGTTTTGCGATCAAAAAAGTAAAGCGCTTCGCTGCCTACCCATAGGTTTTCCTTAGAGTCTTCATAAAGGGAAAGTATATGGTTAAAATCTATTTTGCTGTTGTCCTTATTGTAATTGACCACTTTGTTTGTTTCAAGCTCTACCTGGTATAGACCATTTAATTCAGTACCGATCCAAATGGTTTTTTTATCCTTTGACAGTTGAAAGCATTTTATGGAATTGTCAATCAGGTTTTTCCAGGGATATTTTTCCAGTGCTTGCTTCTCATTTAAAACCAAACCATCATCGCCTATTACTTCAATACCAGAGAGCGTCCCGATAATTTTATAATTGTCCGGCATAAGCAAGAGGGAAGAAACAATATCATTTTTAAGCGTATAGTCATCCTTCCTGTTGATGGTATAATGTAAAACTTCTTTTTTTCCTGGCGTGATCACGTCTATTCCATCACCTATATAAGTGATCCAAATACTCCCATTGACATCTTTCTGTATAGAACTTACCTGCGATCCATTTACATTTTCTTCTTTTGTATAGTCAATCGGAAAGCGCTGTATGCGTTCTGTTTCAGGGAAGTAACGGCATATTCCATTGTTGGTGCCTATCCATATCGAACCTACTTCATCTATAAATAGGGCGAGAATGGAATTATTGATTATTGAATTTGAATCGTCGGCAATGTGTTTTAAGACCTTAAACTCATGACCATCAAATCTTGAAAGCCCATCGTCTGTTCCAAACCACATAAATCCATTTTTGTCCTGCGCTATTGATAGCACCCAGTTCTGAGGCAACCCGTCTTGTGTGTTATAGGATTGGAATTCCGGATTTAGAAGTTGGGCCTTTCCTGGAGCGCAAATAATTAAAGCTATAGAAGCCAGGATAACAAGCTTTATGCTTTTAAATAATAAGGAACTCTTTACGCCCATTCCGGATTTTGCTAAATATTTTTATAAATTATTTATAAATCGGAAAGAAGGCAAATTGGTAAATTTTAAATTTTCAGCAAATAATGTAATTTTTTAAGGTTAAGTGACAAATTATTTTCCCGCTAATCCCAAGTATTTTACTGGTTTATGAGAGATAATTTAGCTAAAATAAAAATTCAAAAATTATTGAATAATAAAAGTTTGAAGTTAAAAAATGTAATCTTCGGTTTTTGTTATATATTTATTCATTTTTGAAACTCCGGGACTAAGGGTAATTGCTTAATCACTTGTATTATCAGGAAATAAAAATACATCACCAAAGGCTCTAAAAACTTAATTGACCTAATTTACATGAACATTAAAAAACTGGCTCCATTCCTTTTTGCAGCGTTATTTTCCTGTAATAATAATGAAGATAATGAACCAATTGTTATTGAAGGAGATGTATTAATAAATGAGATTTCGTCTAACGGCGATGACTGGATAGAGCTGTATAACACTTCCAACCAAGTGCTGGATATAAGCAGCTATTATGTTTACGATGATCCGGAAGATAAATATCAATTACCCCTTGGAGTAACTATTCAACCTAATGGATATTTGATCATAAAATGTGATGGAAGTGGTACGGGGTTGAATACCCATTTTAAATTATCTTCACAGGGAGAAGAACTTTACCTTGAAAACAATTCAGGGCAATTGATAAATAAAGTTGAATTTCCGGCATTAGATGAAGGGCAAACGTATGCACGCTTTCCTGATGGCGCAGATGGTTTTACAGTAACAGGCGCCGGCACTCAAGGCGAAAGTAATGGAGGAACTCAGTCTCCCATTATAACTGCAATTTCACGCAATCCCAGTATTCCCTCTCCCTCCAATCCTATCGTAATAAGTGCAGAGATAAAAGACGATTCAAATCTGTCGTTGGTGAAACTTCATTATATGATTGATGGCGGAGGGTTTACCGAAGTGGACATGTTATTGAATCAGGGAAAGTATGAGGCAACCATTCCAAAATTAGATAAAGGAGGAAAAGTAGAATACTTTATAGAGGCAAGAGATGACCAGGGAATGTATACTTTGAATCCAGCCTCAGCGCCTGATGTTTTGTACAGTATTTTAATCACGACAGAAGAATTGCCGGCACTTTTGATAAATGAGTTTATGGCAGCGAATAAAAGCTGCTGTCCCGACCCAGAGAATGTTGAAGACTATGATGACTGGATTGAAATATATAATTCAGGAATAGAAGCGGTAGATATTGGGGGAATGTATGTGTCGGCCAACAATGACAATCCTTTCAAATACCAAATCCCTACTACCGACCCTTCTCTGACCACTATTCAACCAGGCGGCTATTTGGTATTGTGGGCAGATGGCCAGATGGAACAGGGTGTTCTCCACGTGGATATTAAATTAAGCGCCGAGGGTGAGGATGTAGGTTTGTATTACATAGACGGCAGAACAATTGATCAGTATACTTTTGGAGCTCAAACCCAGGATGTATCTTCCGGCCGCTTGCCGAATGGCTCCGAAACCTGGAAGACATTTCCTCAACCTACTCCCGGAAGCGCCAATCAGTAAAATTTTTATGAAGACGATTTTATTTAAATTCTATATTTAATAATGTTTGACATTTTTCCTGATCAACCCAGTTACGAATTTCCTTCACTGGTGAACATTCTGTATGCATTAACGTGGGCTTTTATCTTATCTTCCATAATTGCAATTACACATAAGCTTACCTTCCGGGGAGATAATTATCCTAAAAACTTTTTCCAATCTATGATTTTAGGAGCAATTGTCACCACTATGGTGATGATGGCAATTGGTGACAGTCTTGCCCGTGGTTTAGGAGTTTTTGGAGCAATGGCCATAATTCGCTTTAGAACACGCATTGATGATCCGAGGGATGTGCTTTTCTTATTCGCCGCTCTAAGTAACGGGATCGCTATAGGTGTATATGGATATTCCATTTCATTTGCCGGGACAATGGTATTTTGTTTAGTAGCGGCATTATTAAATTTCACCAGCTTCAAAAGTTACAATCAAAAAGATGTCCTGAACTTCTCTTTGTCTAACACGGACTTCCTGCTGGAGATGCAGAAAATTATGGACGTCTATTGCAGGGATTATGGATTGATGAACGTCTCGATAAACAGAGAAAAAGAAACCCGCTATGAGTATTTTGTGGTAATGATCCATCCGAAGGAAAAAGACAAACTTCTTCAGGAGATGAGTAAGGTGGAAAGCGTCAACCAATTAAAAATTACCAATATGGAAAATAACAATTAGTAAAATGAAAGTCAAAGGTTTAAGCAGGTTTTACTTATTGATTGCAGCCTTGTTTTTAGGTATGCTGTATATTAATTCCAAATATTTCAGAGGTAGCTCAAATTCGCATGTAGGAATAACTTTTTCGAAAAACTACAATATAACTTCAGAGAAATCAGGAGTCATCAAAGAAATAAAGGTTTTGCCGGGTGAAGAGGTAAAGACAGGAGATCTGCTTGTACGAATGGAAAATACCGGATTGCAGATAGAAATATCAAAAATGAAAAATAGAATTGATGCTCTTCGAAAAGAAAAATATGAAAAAGCTTCCCTGGCTCAAAGTAAAATAGAATATCTGAAAGCAGAATCGGGGATTGTTTTGGAGGAACTGGAATCTGAAATTCAACAGATCCGGAGCGAACTTCAGTTGAATAGAGAATTGACCCGACAATTTAGCAATGCAGAAAAGAGCGTTTCAAATGAAGTCAGAAATACTCCTCAAACAGTTAAAATTGCATCTTTAAAACAGGCACAGAAGCTGAATGTGGATGCTACCGATATTAAAATTAAGGACCTGACCCAAACTCATGAAACTGACATTATGGTTTTGGAGAACGAAATTAAACTTCTGGAGCAGGAAATGGATATGTTATTGAGCCAGCAAGATCAGTTGGCAAAATATGCTACATTTAACGGTGTAGTGGAAAGTGTGCTTGTGCGAAAAGGAGAAGAAGTGCCTGCCTTTGCGCCTATTCTTTCAATAAATCCCAAACATCCAACTTCTGTAGTAGGCTATATGAGCGGAAATAAACCCAGGGAAATGCAAGTTGGATCAAAGGTAAAAGTTAGATCCTATAGTAATAAAAAAGCTGTGGCCCAAGGGGAAGTTATAGGTTTTGGGTCAATAGCAGAGTTGCCTTTGGTGCTTCAGAAATCTACTGCCGTTAAGGCTTTTGGGATAGAAGTCTTCATTAAAATTCCGGAAGAAAATCCATTTTTTACAGGCGAAAAAGTGTTGATAAAATGAGCGCTAAAAAAACTGCTTTTTTTACTTTATTGACTTTAGCTGGCTTTCTTATATTTCCACAAACTTCACGTTGCCAGGATGCCATTTCGGCTTTTATAAGCTCATCAACAGAGGATTTGAGCTTAAAGCTCTATGACAATCAAATTCAGTTTCTCAATAACAAAACTTACAGAATGGCGCCCATTCAAGGACTTCAGTTGAGAGCGCAAAACAATGAGTTTGGTTCTGATAAAAATGAAGTTTCCCTTCGTGTAACCCCAGCTAATCCGTGGGAGATAAGGAATACAAACAGGTTTTTTAGAAGCTATAAAGCCGCTTTAGCTTTTGAAAAGGATTTGATGTTAAAAGAAGTTTTACTGATCAGGTATGAGCTTATTCTTTCAATGTTATACGAGCAGGAAATGAAAGAGCTTAGAGAAGAGGTAATAAAAAACATAAATGGACAAGTGACCATTTTTGAAAGACAAAATGGTTCCTCATTTTTTGATGCCAAGGATTATGTAGACCTGAAACTTGAATACATGCAGGAGCAGACAGATCTTGAAGAATCTGAGTTTGAGCTGATCCAGAAGTTTGATGAAATAAGAAAACAAGATCCGAAGATGGTGTATAATTCTTCCGAATGGACTTATAATTTGGTTATTCCTGTAGAGGACTTATCTGAAATAGTGGACAGTTTGATTTCTGCTGATTTATATACAACTACCACCTCTTTTTACAAGGAAAAAATTTCAATGGCGAATTACGATTATAAACTGGAAAAAAACAATTTCAATATAGGCTTTGTGCAGCCAGAATTCAATCCTTACAGGACAGAAGGAGAAAATCCTATTGGAATTTCCTTTGGCGTGTCCATTCCGCTTTTTAACCCAAATAAGGGAGATATGGCCGAAAAGAAGCTTGAGAGAATTGAGGCGGAAAGTGAGTTGGCAGTGGAAACCAAACTGGCTGAAAATGAAGTAAGCAGGTTAAATAATACCCTTAAAAACCTTATTCATCGGTATGATAATATTCAAAAGAAACTGGATGCTTTTAGTATTGATGAAACCTTTGAAACAGTAGGCGCCTTGAATAGCAGCAATCCATTGATATTTCTAAAGTTTAACGAGCAAATCTTAAAGCTTAAGAAGCTTCAGGCTGAAGTTAAATATGAGGTGTTTTACAATTATGTTTACCTTCTTGCCCAAAGCGATTTGTTGCATCAACCGCCGCTTACAAACTTTTTGTCAAAAAATTTAAGAAAATAGCCAGACTTACTGCAGAGGAATTTTCTAGACGGAAACACCAAACTCTACCAGTTCTTCTTTTAATTGTTGAGGGGAAATAAAATGAATCGTCTGTATTCCAAAATCTTTTGCAGCCATAATATTTCTAAGATTATCATCAATAAATAAAGCCCTTTCAGGTTGAATAGAATATCGCTCCAATAAAATTTTATAGATAAGTGGAAAAGGTTTTCTGGTTTTTTCTCTCCCGGATACTACTATTCCTTCGAACCAGTGCAGGAACTCAAATCTTTTCCATGCAATGGAAAATGTTTCATCTGACCAGTTGGTTAAGGCATAGAGCTTGTATTTTGATGAGCTTTTGATTTTGGTTAGAATCTCGACACTTTCCCTGATTTCACCTTTTAGCATTTCTTCCCACCGGCCATAATAGGCTTCGATATAAGTTTTATGATCAGGAAATTGAGAAACCAATAATTCTGTACCTTCTTTTAATGTCCTTCCCGCATCTTGTTCTTCATTCCAATCAGAGGTGCAAATATTTTGAAAGAAGTAATTCATTTCTTCTTCCTGTTCGAATAAATTTTTGTAGAGATAAAGAGGATTCCAATCGATAAGGACATTTCCCAAATCAAAAATTATAGTGTCTATGTTTTTCTTCTCCATCCTTAAAAGTAATAAAATTTAACAAAAGCCGATTTGGAGGAGGATTTAATAATTAGTTGATATGTTTATGTTCTAATAAATAAATGTTGAAAAGAAAATGATAATCAGTAAATAAAAGCCAGAGGTTTTCTTAAATATATAAACTCATACATACACTGCTTTTTATAAGATTACTTCTGAAACTTCAGTTTAAAACAAGTGCCTATGCCTTCTTCGCTTTCTACTTCGATAGCTCCTTTCATCGCTTCAATTTGAGTTTTAACAAGATAAAGCCCTAATCCTTTTCCTGGAACGGTGGTATTGAAACGTTTAAATGGATAAAAAATATTGCTGCCATGTTTTTCTATATCTATTCCGCAACCATTGTCCTTGAAATTTATAAAATTGTATTTCCCATTCCTTCCTGATGTTATTTCGATTTTAGATGCAGATCCTTCCTTTCTGAACTTGATCGCATTGCTCACTAAATTATAGAAAATACTATTTATGTAGGCTGGAACAGTATTAATAACAGGGAGATTTTCAAAATCATAATTGATGTTTACGTTAGAATCCTTTATTTCCTGATCCAGCAACACTTTAACGTTTTCTATAATTTCTTTTAACTCCATAGGTTCAAACAATGAAATCAGGTTCTTTTCCTGATCGAGCAAAATTCCAAGATCCTTAATCATCCCGTCTATTTTCATTGTGGTTTCTTTTGTTTTCTCCATCACAATTAAGTTATTGGGATCACTCAGGTCATTTTGGTTAAAGATCTCACACAGCCCTAAAAGAGTTGCTACAGGTCCTCTGAAATTATGGCTGGTTACAAACCCATATTGCTCAAGTCTTTGATTCTTGTCAATGAGTTCATTATTCATTTTCAGAAGTTCTTCGGTCCGTTCCTCCACCAGATTCTCCAAATGCGCCTGCTGATTTTGAAGCAATCGGTTCTTTTCGGCAATGGTAGAATTTTGGTTTTCCAGGGCATTTCTTTGTGACTCAAGTTCCTCCTGCTGTTCTATGAGTTGTTCATTCTGGGTCAGAATTTCATTGTTTTTTTCTTCGAGCAAGGATTGCTTTTCAATAAGTTGGTCTTTTTGATGGGTTATTTCCTGGGTTCGTTCAAAGACCAATCGTTCCAATTCCCTCTTTTGCCTTTTTATTACCCCTACCCTCACTTTGTATATGGTCATTAAACAGCTAAAAATGACAAAAGCAGAAAGTGCTTTAAACCACCAGGTTTTCCAATAAGGAGGAGTAATGGTTATGTTCAGCGAAGTAATTTTTTTAGACCATTGTCCTCTGTTGTCCAGTCCTCTTACCTTAAATACATAGTTTCCCGGATCGAGGTTTGTATAGGTGGCCATCCTTTTAGTCCCAATGTCGTTCCAGCCCTCGTCGAAGCCTTCTAATATATATTGATATTTCTTTTTTTCCGGTACTGTATAATTTAAAGAAGCAAATGCAATTGAAATAACGGTTTGCTTATAGGATAATGTAATTTCTTTGGTTTCAGAAATATGTTTATTTAACGGGTAATTATCCCCTTTTCCATCGGAGATTTGTACAGGTTTATTAAAAATCTGAAAGTCAGTAAACACAAGGGGAGGATCAAAAGAACGCTCCTGGATACTGTCAGGATAAAATTCATTGAAACCATTAATTCCTCCAAAATACATTGCTCCGCTCCTGCTTTTACAATAGGCATGTGGTTTAAATTCATTAGCTTGTAAACCATCCGCCATGCTAAAGTTTGTGAACCTCCTGGTCTCGGGATTAAACCTTGAAATTCCCTTGTTGGTACTTATCCAAAGATTGCCTTTTTCATCTTCAAGAATTCCAAAAATTGTTTCATTCGGCAGTCCGTCCTTTGTGGTATATATGGTGATTTTCCTGGTATCCTTTTCCATATGATTTAGTCCTGCATCTGTTCCAAGCCACAGGTCTCCTTTGCGGTCTTCAAAAATGCAGTCAACATTATTGCTGCTTAGACTATTGGCATTATCATCATGGTTAAAATGAGTGAATTTCTTTGTCTTTTTATCAAATAAATTTAATCCGCCACCATTGGTTCCAATCCAGAGATTGCCCTCAGAATCCTCATATATGGAATGTATAGTGTTGTTACTTAAACTGTTTGGATTATTTATTTCGTGGCGAAAGTGAGAAAATGTTTCTGTGTTTTTGTCAAACAGATCAAGTCCGGTTCCTCTGTATGTTCCTACCCAAATGTTTTCATCCCGGTCCTCATAAATTACCCATGCATTGTTACTGCTTAAGCTTTGAGGGTTTTCCGGATCATTTTTGTAATGTTTAAATTCTTTTGTGTCAGGATTATAGACACTTACGCCTTCGCCCCAGGTGCCTATCCAAATGTTACCCTCACTATCTTCAAAAATTCTTAAAACATAATCAGCGGCGATACTGTTTTTGTTATTTTTATCATGCCGCATATTAGTAAATTGACCGGTTTTCCGATCAAAAATATCCACTCCTCCCCCATCTGTGCCGATCCATAAGTTGTCTTTGGAATCCTCAAAAATACACAAGACATTATTGTTGGAAAGGCTGTTCTTTCGCGAATTGTGTTTGTAGTGATTGAATTTATCTGCGTCTCTACTGTAAAAATTAATTCCTCCACTGAAGGTTCCTATCCACATATTACCTTTGGAGTCTTTATAAATAGGATATATGGAATTGTTGCTTAAGCTTGTATTGTCTATATCATCCTGTTTGTAATTATGGAAAAGATTTTTTTCATAATCGAAAATGCTCATTCCACCGTTTTCTGTTCCTATCCATAAGTTACCATCTACCCCTTCCGTAATCATCGAGATTACATTGTGAACCAGGCTATTGGGATTTTGAGGATCATGCTTGAAATGCGTGAATTCTCCTTTTTTTCTATCCATTAAGTCCAATCCTTCTCCATGGGTTCCAATCCATAGCCTATTGTGACTATCCTCATAAAGTACGTAAGCGTTGTTATGCCCCAGCGATTTGTTGTTTTTAGGATCATGCTGATACCTGGTGAATTTTTTAGTTTTTCTGTCGAAATGATTTAATCCCCCGTGAAGTGTTCCAACCCATAAATTTTGTTTGCTATCTTCCAAAACATCCCTTACCGCATCATTACTTAAACTATTCGGGTTGTCTTTATCAAAAGTATAAGTGGTGAACTTTTTAGTTTCCCTGTCAAACAAGTTTAATCCGCCACCTTCTGTGCCTATCCATAGGTTGCCGTGACTGTCTTCCAATAAGCTGTTTATCAAGTCGTTGGATAAGCTGTTGGGGTTATTTTTGTCATGTTTATATCTTACAAACTTGTTCTTTTCTCTATCAAACATATTTAGCCCGCCCCAGGTGCCCACCCATAGGTTGCCGTTCTTGTCTTCGATAAGATCTAATATGTAATTGTTACTAAGGCTATTGCTGTCATTAGGATCATTTCTGTAAATCGTGAATTCATACCCATCGTATTTATTTAACCCGTCCCTGGTGCCAATCCACATAAATCCTCTGCTGTCCTGCAAAATGCAAAGGGCATTACTATGCGAAAGACCATTGTTTGTGGTGAGATGCTGGAATTTTATCCTATGCGGCTGAGCAAAGGAATAGCTGGAAATGAAATAAAGAAGGATTAAGGTAAAATAAGGGCATTTCATAATCCACGGTTTATATACAATACTAAATCTTAATGGATTAAAAATTTGCAAAGGTATTTTTGATTACCTACCCATGTAAGTTACCTTGATTTTGTTATAAAAAGATTGACGGATGATGCTTAAGATTGGAATTTATATTGGAAATATTCCAATTACTTAAGAAAAATGGCAATAGACGTTTATACGTGTTAGCGTTATTCTCCTGTATGTTTTTTCCGAAATGAGTCAGGAAAGGGAAAGTCTTTAAAGCACCGCTGCAACTAAATCTTCGGTATCTAACGACTCGCCCTCATAAAGGGTCTCGACTTCCTGTGCATTTATTCCTTTTTCTCTTAACCATCTGGCAAAGGAGGATTTATAGCCATGGGTCACCAATACCCTTTCAGCAGAAGTAGCAAGGATAACTTCATTTAATCCATTCCAATCGGCATGATCAGACAAAACAAACCCTCTGTCAACGGCCTTTCTTCTTTTAGTTCCTCTCAAGTTCATCCATCCGGAAGCTAAAGCGCTGGAAAAGGGCCCGAATTTTTTAACCCATGGACTATTTAATGATGACGGAACAGAAATTATAATTGATTTTTTATAAACCTCTTTTGAGATTTCTGATGTAGCAAGAGTCGTGGAAGGTAGGTTTATTCCTGCCTTTATCAAAAGATCATTTATATTTTGAACAGCGCCGTGAGCAAATATTGGCCCTATTGCTGGGTCAAGGTTTTTGATGATTCTTTGAGTTTTTCCCAAGGCGTAACCGCAGAGAATGCTTGCTTTTCCTTTTTCTACATTGGTTTTCCACCAGTTATTGATATCGTTGTAAATTTCCTGCTGGTTTTGCCATTTAAAGACCGGAAGCCCGAAAGTAGATTCTGAAATAAAAGTATGGCATTTTACAACTTCCAACTCTCCGCTGATTCCATCATTTTCTGTTTTGTAATCCCCTGACACTACCCAAACTTCTCCATTATCTTCCACCCTTATTTGTGCCGAACCTACGATATGCCCAGCCGGATGAAAAGAAACCTTGACCCCATTCATAAAAATTTCCTGCCCGAACTCTACCGCTTCAAGAAGAATATCAGCGCCTAATCTATATTTTAAAATTGGAGCAGTAAGATGATGCGCCAAATAATATTTGTTACCATACTTTGCATGGTCAGAATGTGCATGCGTAATTATCGCACGAGAAACCGGTTTCCAGGGATCAATGTAAAAGCCACCTTTTGAACAATAAATACCACAATCATTAAATTCGAGGAGGTTTTTAGATTTCATGGGCAAATGGAAGTTAGAAGATGGAAGTGGGAAGATGGAAGAACTTCCTACTTCCAGCTCCCAACTTCCAACTTTTCTATTTACTATTTATATAATTCAAAAACTCTCCTTTATAATGTCCTTCTTTAAATCTGCCGGTAAAATGGGCAGTGCCTGTTTTGCTGTTGGTGTCCCCTACTCCTCTGGATGAAACGCAAAGATGGGTAGCATCCAAAACAACACCCACATCTTCGGTTTTTAAGACCCTTTGAAGTTCTTTGGCGATTTGAACAGTTAGCCTTTCCTGTACCTGCGGTCTTTTCGCAAAATATTGCACTATTCTGTTGATTTTGGAAAGGCCGATCACCTTACCACTTGAAATATAAGCGACATGCGCTTTTCCAATAATAGGAACAAAGTGGTGCTCACAGTGAGAGTAGAAAGTGATGTCTTTTTCAACAAGCATCTGATCATACTGAAATTTGTTTTCGAACAGTCTTGCTACAGGCAGATTTTTAGGGTTAAGACCGCTAAAAACTTCTTTTACATACATTTTTGCTACCCTTTTTGGAGTACCTCTTAAACTATCATCAGTAAGGTCAAGCCCAAGAGTGGTCATTATTTCCCTGAAGTGATATTCAATCTTTTTTATTTTTTCTTCATCTGAGATACTAAATGCATCCGAACGAAGTGGAGTGTCGAAGGAAGTGACGCCATGATCTTCATCTGATTCATGATCCGGTTCTCTTCTATTTTCCATATTATTTAGGTCCATCATATTTTCAATTGGCGGGATATTCAACGAAATTTCTTTCGGTTTCATAAAGCGTTACTTTTAAATCGTATTTATTATCTAATTTGCCTCTTAAGGTCTGCCATATTGTAACAACAATATTTTCAGCAGTAGGGTTAAGATTTTTAAATTCCTGAACATCCAGGTTTAGATTTTTATGATCATACCGATCAAGTACGTTTTCTTTTATTATTTTGCTTAGCGACTTTAAATCAACAACATATCCTGTTATCGGGTCAACTTCGCCGGTTACTTTTACAATCAATTCATAATTATGTCCATGGTAGTTAGGGTTATTACATTTACCAAAGGTTGAATTATTTTTTTCTTCATTCCAATCTTTTACAAATAACCGGTGAGCTGCATTAAAATGTTCTTTTCTAAAAACTGAAACTCTCATAATTGCTTACTGTCTTTAAATGGATTGAAAAACAAGCCTACTTTTTAGGGAAATTATTCTGTTTTATCTTATAAGTGATGCAATAATATATAATTGGAAACAAAATAGTTTGTATTTTGTTCAAAGTTGCAAAAGGTAATGAGTATGAGTTACAAGTTTGTGGTCAGGACAATTACAGCTACATTTCTTCCGGCAGGTGATTTTGTATGACGTGCATTTAAAATTTAACATTCAAAATTTATCATTTATTTAAATGCAGGAATACCTGTTATTTCTCCTCCTAAGATAAGCAAATGAATATCATGTGTTCCTTCATATGTTATCACAGATTCCAAATTCATCATGTGCCGCATAATGGGATATTCTCCGGTTATTCCCATTGCTCCATGAATTTGGCGTGCTTCTCGCGCTATATTTAAAGCCATTTCGACATTGTTTCTTTTAGCCAGGGAAATTTGTTGGGTCGTGGCTTTTCCTTCATTTTTCAATGTTCCCAATCGCCAGCACAACAATTGCGCTTTTGTTATTTCAGTAAGCATTTCAGCTAGTTTTTTCTGAACCAACTGAAAAGATGCGATCGGTTTTCCAAACTGGATTCGTTCGGCAGCATATTTTCTGGCTGATTCATAACAATCCATCGCCGCGCCCACTACTCCCCAGGAAATGCCGTATCTCGCAGAATCAAGACACATTAAAGGAGCACCTAATCCGCTTTTATTCGGAAGTAAATTTTCTTTAGGAACTTTAACATTATCAAAAACAAGCTCTCCGGTAGTACTTGCACGAAGAGACCATTTGTCATGTGTCTCAGGAGTGCTAAATCCTTCCATACCTCTTTCTACTATCAATCCATGGATCCGGCCTTGTTCGTCTTTTGCCCAGACAACAGCGATATCTGCCTTTGGCGAATTAGAAATCCACATTTTAGCTCCGTTAAGAAGATAATGGTCTCCCTTATCTTTGAAATTGGTAGTCATTCCATTAGGATTTGATCCATGATCTGGCTCTGTTAAACCAAAACATCCCAGCATTTCTCCTGAAGCAAGTTTAGGCAAGTATTTTTTTCGCTGTTCTTCAGAGCCAAACTGAAAGATGGGAAACATTACCAATGAGCCCTGAACAGAAGCAGTAGACCTCATACCGGAATCTCCTCTTTCTATTTCCTGCATTACAAGTCCATAGGAAATATAATCCAGGCCTCCTCCTCCATATTCTACAGGAATGGTTGGGCCAAACGCACCAACTTCTCCAAATTTTTTAACTATAAATTCCGGGAAGTACGCTTTTTGGCAACAATCTTCAATAATTGGTGAGATCTCTTTCTTAACAAAATCCCTGATGGAGCTTCTGATTAATTTATGTTCTTCCGACAAAAGATCATCCATTGAATAAAAATCTGGTGAATCAAAAGTGTCGGCTGAAGATTTTCTTTGAATATGTACATCTGGCTTATTCATAGCTCAATTCAGTATTTTGTTTTAGAGTAATAAATATTCAAATTTACACCTTAATACGCAAAAAAATCTTAGAAATGGATAATCCTGAAAAGAATGAGTTAATTCTTGATAAATTAAAGAAGCTTGAAGAGAAGTATGAGGCAAGCGGGCAGGATATGGCTTCTTATCTTGACGGATTATTATATGCAGATTTTCTGACCTATTGGGATTATATTCACCTGGATACGCTTTTAAGTCTTCAGAATACAAAAACTGCCATTCCTGATGAAAAGATTTTTCTCACTTACCATCAGATCAACGAATTGTATTTTAAACTTGTATTATGGGAAATAGAGCAAATTGCCAATCATCCTCAGATTGACGCCAATATTTTCTTGTCCAAGCTTGGAAGAATAAACCGTTATTTTGAACATTTGATTGAGTCATTTGATATTCTGGTTGATGGGTTATTTCATGACGAGTTTCTTAAATTCCGAATGTCTCTGCTTCCTGCAAGCGGATTTCAATCTGTGCAATACAGATTAATTGAAATTGCATCCACGGATTTTTCAAATCTGGTAGCCTTGGAAAGCCGGGATAAGATTACAGAATCAATAACCACAGAAGAGTTGTTTGAGATCTTATACTGGCAAAGTGGATCAATAGATCTTGAAAGCGGGAAAAAGACGCTGACACTTCAAAAGTTTGTAGAAAGATACAAGCCACGTTTACTCAGGAATGCAAAAGAATACACTAGTAAAAATCTTTTGCAGATATACAATAGAAGGCTCGCCGATTCAGATAAAAAAGAGGAGATCATAAATGCATTAAAATATTATGATATACTGGTCAATGTAAACTGGCCTTTAGCTCATTATAAATCTATTGTAAGGTTCCTGCAGAAGGACAAAAAGGATATAGCCGCCACTGGCGGAACAAATTATAAAAAATACCTGCCTCCAAGGTTTCAAAGAAGAATTTTTTATCCGGCGCTTTGGAGCGAGGAAGAACAGGAAAATTGGGGCAAAAGCTGGGTTCTAAAGGAAGTTTTTAATATCAAGTCAGAATTTTGAATTTATTAAAATTTAAAATATTGTTTCCTGTAAAGGTTCTTCCTTTGCTTTTTTTGTCCTTCTTTTCATTTGCCCAATCCATTGAAATCAAAAATTATTATGATCCTCAGCGAAAGATCATAAAGGAAGCTTTTTTTGTAAAAAGCAAGTACAATAAGGAATTACACGGGCCTTATAAATCCTATTATCTGAATGGAAATATCAAATCAAAAGGAAATTATAACAATAATTTACCTGATGGATATTGGGAGTATTTTTATGAAAATAATAACTTAAAAAGTGCCGGTGTCCTGAAAGATAACCAGATGAATGGTAAGTGGAAATATTATTTTGAAAATGGCAACATTAATATGGAGGGTGAAATGAAGGATGGGGTCAGAATGGGGGAATGGAAATTTTATTATGAAAGCGGCGGCCTTAAAATGTCAGGAAATCTTGAAGGTGAAGAAAAGAAAGGTCATTGGAAGTATTATTATGAGGATGGTAAGCTAAAGGCAGACGCGCTTTTTATAAATAACAAAGGGCATTACCAGGAATACTATTCTAATGGAAAACTTAAAATGGAGGGGCTCATTAAAGATGGGAAAAGTGATAGTCTCTGGCGGTATTATCACGAAAACGGAAAACTCCAGGCAAAAGGATTTGAAAAAGACGGACTAAAGTCAGGAAAGTGGAAGTTTTTTCATGAAAATGGAAGCCTCGCAAGTGAAGGCGAATTTGTTAATGGAGAAACTACCGGCGTTTGGAAATACTATCATCCCAATGGGAATATTAGCGCAGAGGGTGTGGAAGAATCAGGAGTTAAAGAAGGGTATTGGAAGTTATATTATGAAAATGCGGCCATAAAAGGCGAAGGAAATTATGTTCATGGAGACGGCGAATACAAAGAATATTACGAAAGCGGAAAATTAAAAGCGCAGGGAAATATTAAAAACGGAAAGAATGAAGGAGAATGGGTCTACTATTACGAAAATGGAAAGGTAGAGGCTAAATGTATTTTCAGGGAAGGGGAAGGTTTATATGTAGGCTATTATGAAAATGGCGCCATTAAAATGGAAGGCGTAATAAAAGACAATAAAAAAGTAGGTGTTTGGAAGTTATATGATCAAAAAGGAAAATTGGCAGGCTACTATACTACATTTTATGACAATAATATAGTACAGTTCCAAAGGATGCCAGAGGCGCAGGCATTAAAAGACTCGGTTATGTCCTACGAAAAACCTGACATTAAATTAAGAAAAAGAAAAAGCAGGTATTTTAGCCCCAAGCACAACGAATTTAAAAGCTTTATTGTCGCTACCAATCCTGCGGCTATGATCATAGGAAGCGTTCCTCTTTCTGTAGAGTATTATGTGCAGGAAAGGCTGGGATTTGAATTCATATACACCTGGATCCGAAAACCATTTTTTATCAACGGCAATAACGTTGGTTTCAATAAAATTTATGACCGAGGTTATGCTACCGCTATCCGAATGAAGTTTTACCAACCGGACGATAACCTGGGAATGTTTTACTTTGCCAATGAATTAAGGTTTACCCATGTTAACCACCTGGCCAATGTGCTGGATACTTCTTTTCAGACGCCTATTTCTACTTCAATTAAGGCAAGAGAGTCTAAGTTTGAATATTCATTCCTTGTTGGCAATAGATTTATGAAGTATTCTTATGAAACGGGATTTACTATGGACTTTTTTATCGGACTTGGTGCCGGATATAGAATTTATAAAGAAAAGTTTCCCGAAAATACGGACTACCAAAATATATTTGAAGAAGTAAACAGTAAACCTCTATCCCTTTCTCCAAGAGTCGGCTTTACGCTGGGATATGCTTTTTGAGATGTTGGAAGTTAATCTATAAGAAAGGCTTACTTTCTACAAAAAAGTTAGCTATTTTCTGCAAACGGAGGAATACTTCCATCTACTTTACTTCCCACTTCCTACTTTCTTGTATTCTTTCTAACTTAGGCTTGCCTGAACGTAATTCAGAAAATGGAAAATTATGAGTAAAGAAAAGTTTACAAACAAAGTAAGCATAAAGAACAAAAGAGCCTCTTTCGAATATCAATTTTTAGATACATATGTTGCTGGTATTCAACTTACAGGCACAGAAATTAAGTCCATTAGGGAAGGGAAGGTAAATCTTCAGGACGGTTATTGTATCTATCATGAAGGTGAGCTTTGGCTGAAGCAAGTTCATATTTCACATTATAATGAAGGAACTTATAACAATCATGACCCTATAAGGGATCGTAAATTGCTGCTCAATAGAAAGGAATTAAATAAACTGGAAGGTAAGCTGAAAGACAAAGGTTTGACTATTGTGCCGACAAAACTTTTTACCAACGAACGAGGTTATGCAAAGTTGGAAATTGCATTAGCTAAGGGGAAAAAGCTGTATGATAAGAGAGAGTCAATTAAAGAAAAAGATACCACCAGGGAATTAAACAGAATTAAGTTTTAGTCATGGAAAATTGTGGCATTTGTAGCTTAAGTATAGTGCCTGTCAGAGCTGAGCCTTCCGATAAATCCGAAATCACCACACAATTAATTTTTGGAGATCTTTATCAAATCATTGAAAAAAATGATAATGGCAAGTGGATTAAAATTAAAACTGAGTACGACAAATACGAAGGGTGGATTGATTTTAAACAATCCAAAAGCATAAGTCAGGAAAAATATGAGCAATTATTAAAAGCAGATAAGTATAAAACAACCGGCATTATTTCAAGGGTAAAGTTGGCAGATGGCGAGATTCTGGTGCCAGCCGGTAGCACTTTTTATTCAGGATATAATGAAAAGGCGTTTTTTGAGACGATAAATATAAAAAACGAAGTCAAAAATTTTGAAGAAAAAACACCTGCTGAAATAATTTCGATAGCAAAAAGTTATCTTAATGTTCCTTATCTCTGGGGAGGTAAAACCCATTTTGGTATAGACTGTTCGGGATTTACACAGCAGGTATTTGGAATTTGCGGTTATAAATTGCCTAGAGATGCCTGGCAGCAGGAACAAGTTGGCCAAGAGATCAGGATAAATGATATAAAACCTACAGATGTTGCCTTCTTTAAGAATGAAAAAGGAAAAATTGTTCATGTTGGAATAATTTTAGAAAATTCGGAAATTATTCACGCTTCCGGGAAGGTAAGGGTTGATAAACTAGACAACAAAGGCATATATAAGAGAGAAACCAATGAATATTCACACCATCTGGCGAGTATAAAAAGAGTTATAAATTAAAGTAGTTATGGGAAGGAAAGTCCTTGTCCTAAATCAAGATTTCAGAGCAGTAACCGTTTGTAACGTACAACGGGCTTTTTTACTTGTTTACCTGGAAAAAGCAGACCTTATTTCTGAAGTTCCGGATCACCAGTTACGAAGTATCACTGCCACTTTTCCCATGCCTTCCATTATCCGACTAAGAAAATATGTAAATCTTCCTTATCGTGGTGTAGTGTTAACCCGTCATAACATTTTTAAAAGAGACGGATTAAAATGCCAGTATTGCGGTTCACCCGATAATCTAACCCTTGACCACGTAATCCCTAAATCCCGCGGAGGTTCTTCTAATTGGGATAATCTGATTACTGCCTGCAAAAGCTGTAATTCTAAAAAAGGCGATTATATCCCTGAAGAAATTTCGATGGTGCCTTTTAAGAGGCCTTTTAAACCTTCCTTTATTATGTTTTTAAGGGATTTTTCAGGTAACCTTCAAACAGACTGGATGCCTTATCTGGAAATGAAAAAGCAAGCGTAGGTTGCAAATAGAAAGACTACCGCCTTAAAGTATGATGACAATAAATGACTGAGGAGGAACAGCGAGTATTTGAAGAAATAAAAAAGTCTTTACGCAATATTGCTTTGGACGATATTAAAAAATCTTGCACAGCGAAATCCATTATAGGGACACTTATACTTTGTAGTTGTTTTATTGATGCTATGGCAGGCTTTAGATATGGACAAGACGGACGACTGAAATTAGGAAAAATGTACAGAGCATTTGTTGAGGAATATTTAAAAGACTACGACAAGGTTTCTTTGTATTATGATTTGAGGTGTCAGTTGGTTCACAATTATTCTGAAAGTAAGTCCTATAAATTTATTCATGACAAATCTGAGTTTCATCTACGCGAGGCTGGAGAAAACAAAACATATATTAACCTGGAAAATTTCATTGCTGACCTTGAAAGGGCAATGAATAAACTTTTTGAAGATATAGAAAACAGTCCTGCAGCTATGGGTAAAGCAATGAAAAGATATTTAAAATATGGATTGGCTAGAAGTGAATAAAATCAGGACTTCTATGAAGCATTAATAAATGTACTGCTATAAATAGCCCAGTTTTTTCAAATAATTTACCCAAACTTTATATCCTTCTTCATTAAGATGAAGCCCGTCCATTGTATACTACTTTTCCAGAAGATTTTACGAATCCGGAATAGTGGGTGGAGGTTTGTAAAATTAGTACTTGCGTTTTTTTGCTAATTGACTTAAATACAAAAAGAAAGTGATGAAGTTTAATTATTTATAGCTTCTTCCTTGAGTTTTAACTGATCATAATATTCAATTACTTTCACTAAGTGATAGAAATTTGAACAGTTCAATGAATTGCTTTTTATATAGCTTTTAATTTTTTCTTTTTCATCTTCTAATAACTTTATCACCCGTGGATTTAAGGCCGTAAACTTTTTAATATCCCCATTCCTGAATTGGATGAAATAATCATATTCTATCTCTGTATTCCATGGCTTACTTTCTGCTGGGTTACTGGAATAAACGGGCGAATTTACCTCTTTTCCTTTTATCATTAAGCTTGTTGTTTTTCCAATATACAATAATTCAAAATAAACCAATCCTTCACTTTGATTTCCGTTAGCATACTTTAAAGGTGCGAAAATTCTGGGAAGAGCATTTTTTTTGCTTTCACAATAAAATTTAAAATGATTTATCTGGGAAGGCAAAAAAATAAAGGCGGAAGAATCATTTTTAAAATGTAGGAGGTTGTTAGACAAATCAAGCTGTAATTCGCCTTGTCTTAGTTCCTTATTATTGAAAACCACTTCTCCTTTATACCATTTGCCAGGAATTAAATACTGTCCTTTAATATGGAAAACAAAGGAAAAGAGGAGTAGAAGTAAAATAGCTTTTTTCATCCGAGAGAATAGTTGTAGGTCTAAGTTTTTTTGTCATTTATTATGCCAAAATATCATATCCATTCTAAAAGCGTATTAGAAAAGTACTCTTTACCTGTTATTGTTTATTGAAGAGGATTAATGTTTTACTTAGACGTACCCATTATTCTTTGGCATAAGTAATTAAAGTATAATGACCATCTGAAGTTTTGTAGGAAGATATGTTTTTCCAGGAAAACCAGGGATAGGTTCCACTGATTTTTCTAGGGTGAAGATGGTCGATTATCTGTATTACGAAGTTATATTTTGACTCCCATCCTTTTTTTCTCTTTGAAGCTACGGCATTCTGCCTTTTCACATTCTGCCCCTTTTCAATCAAGAAAATAGATACATCGGGCATGCCATATACATAGATTTCCTTTCCATTCCATTGCGGGTTTTGTTTAAGTGTTTCCAGCAGTTCTTTATATGATGCATCCGGAGTTATTTTATCTGCATACATTTTGGCAAAAAGAAGCAAACAAAAGAAACAATAAAAGGAAACCGGAATCCATAATCTTCCAAATAAGGATGATAAATTTTCATCCCTATATAGTGCAATTATTGCTATTGCATACGGAATGAGGTAGATATGATAATTAAATTCTCCGGATTTTAAAATCAGGATTAAGGATAAGGTAATTCCTATAAGTAAAAAATATTTGAGGTCAGCATACTTTTTGATTTTCCATAGCAAGTATAAAGCTATTAGTGCTATCGGAAGAGATTGCAAAATATAGGAAATACTTATTGAGCTGAATTCTTTTTTCGATTTCCTCAAGAGTTGCAAGGACATCTGTTCTTTAAATAATTCAAAATCCAGGGAAATATAAAAGAGATATGGGCTCACTATTACGAGAAAAGCAAGGGTGAAAAAAACAAATTGTCGAAGTCCCCTTCTTGCTGCAACAAATGCCAATGCTGCCGCACACGCTCCCAGAAGAGGATGAGTCATAACTGCCAGAGCTGCTAAACCGCCTAAATACCCGGTTTTTACTTCGTTCTTAACAGAGAGAATTGAAGCGGAGACAATGAGCAGCCCCAATGTTTCCATTCTGATAAAAGAAGAACTAAGAATCACAAAAGGACAAATGAGAAAAAGAGCAAAAATCCAAATTTTCGTATGCTGATTCTTAGAAAGGAAAGTTAATACAATAGCAGCAGCAAACGCATATAAAAAACTCATGAATTTGGCTACAAATATTGATGAGCCTAGAACTTTAAAAATCAAACCGAGCGAAAACATATACAAAGGAGGCATCCAGTAAGTATATTTCGATGCACCCGGCAAAAACTGTGAATGTAAATCGCTACTTAGTGTTCCCTTTTCAGCGAAACTATAAGCCGGAGAAAAAAAACTGGCTTCATCAATATTGGTTTCAGGGAAAGTATGGCGGAAAAACAGAAAATGAATTAAAAAGAGTATTACCGAAAATATAAAACATGAAACCAGTAAAATCCTACTGTTTTGTTTAGTTCTGTTCATTCGAATAAATAAGAAATTTAGGTCTTGCTTTCTTCAACCCTTTTAAATTAAAGAAAATGAAGGATCGGTTGAATTTAAAAACCGATTTGGATACGATTAAGAGATTAGAAAGGTTTGCAGATTGTTCTAATCAATCGCTTGTTACCATTGTTTACCTTAATTCTATTCAAAATTGGATCAATTGGACTTGTAAACTAAGTCGACCACCACTGGAAAATGATCAGAAGGGAATCTCCCCTGATAGCTGTCCGTCAAGATTCCATATTTTTTAACGATAAAATGTGGGGATACAAATATATGATCAATCCTGTCCTCTCCTTTCGTATTTATATTAAACCCATTGAAGGTACCTGTGGGAGCATATCGAATAGAAGCCAATTGATAGGCGTCTTTTAGATAATTGGAATCAAGGACAAGCGCATAATTATCATCTTTCTGATTAAAGTTGAAATCGCCAGTCAGTATAACAGGAGTTTTGCCTGCAATCTCTTTAATTTTTGCCAATACCAGTTTTATACTTTCTTTCCTGGCCTGAACTCCTTTATGGTCAAAATGAGCGTTAAAAACGAAAAAATTCTTACCGGAGGCATCTTTTAACTCGATCCATGTGCAAACCCTTGGAAGAGCTGCGTCCCAACCTCTACTAGGTTTGTCAGGTGTTTCAGACAACCAAAATGTTCCTTTTTTTAGTACTTGAAATTTGTCCTTTTTGTAGAAAATAGCTGCAAATTCACCATCTTCTTTTCCATCATTTCTGCCTACGCCATAGTAGGCAAACTTCTGTAATTTCTCCTCTAAATCTACCAACTGATGGTGGAGTCCTTCCTGTGTAGAAAAAATATCAAAATCATGATAAAGGATCAGGTCCTTCATGGGATTTAGTCTGTATTTCCAGGAATCAAGCGAATCCTGAGGGTTATCATACCTGACGTTATAAGTGGCGATACGTAATGATTGTGCGTTAGTCTCTTTTAATGAAAAAGCAGCCATAACAAGGAATAGAAATAAGATTTTATACATATGCCGGATCATTTTATTGGTTGTTATTTAATAAATAAAAATAGACTTAAATCTTCAGTCATTGAAAATTAAACACGTCTATTTTAAATAAAACTGCCTAGAAAAGCAGTTTTTAGGTCTGGTTTGTTTTTAATATAAGTTCTTAAAATATTTTTAAAAAGCGTTTGCATTACTGAATGAATATTCATTTATTTGTAAACCATGAGAGTGAAAGACGAAAAAAAGGTTGTGGCCATCAAGGAAAAGGCCTTGGAATTCTTGTAAATAAAGGATTTGATGGTCTAAGTATGCAAAAGTTGGCCAAGGAAGCAGGCGTTTCCCCTGCCACTATTTATATCTATTTTAAAGACAGGGACGACTTGATTATACAGGTTGCGCTTGAAGAAATTCAAAAAATGCTGGAGGCTACATTAAAAGGTTTTTCTCCTGAAATGCATTTCGAAGAGGGCTTGAAACTCCAGTGGATAAACCGGGTAAATTATTTTCTGAAGTATCCGATGCAGGCACATTTATCAGAACAAATAAAATACTCGCCTTATTATAACATCGTCTTTCAAAAGATGGATAAAACTTTTCAAAAAACAATGGGTGAGTTTGTGCACAATGCCATCAAAAGAAATGAACTGGTAAAGCTCCCTTTGGAGGTATATTGGTCAATTGCTTTTGCCCCTCTTTATCAGTTGGTCAAATTTCATACAAGTGGAAGGGGGCTTAATCGTCTGGAAAAATTTGTCCTGGATGAGAACATGATGGATCAAACATTAAAACTGGTGATCAAAGCCCTTAAGCCTTAAATAAAATAATATTTTCAAAAGTCGAACTTAGAATCTCTGACAAACTAAAAATAAAAGAATAGGATTTAAACGATTGTTTTATGGAAACTATGATAGAAAAAGAAATTGATATCCTCGTTTTTAAAACCAATATCAAATACAAAAAGGACCTTGAAAAGGTACAGGATATTTTAAAAGTGCATCCTAAAATTACCAAATGGCATGTGGACCTGTCCGATAGAGATAAGGTGCTAAGGATTGAATCAATAGATATTCTTCCTCATCAAATAATTAATCAATTGCAGCAGGTAGGTTTTTCTTGTGAAGAACTCCCCGATTAATAAAAAGCTAATTTCATGGAAACTACAAACACTCAAAATAAACAATCTTTTTCAAGGTATCAGGTATTTATAATTGCCATTTTAGCAATTCTTCAGTTTACGATCATTCTGGACTTTATGGTTCTGTCACCTTTAGGCGCTCAGCTTATGCAAGAGCTGTCCATCACGCCCAGACAATTTGGCTGGGTGGTATCTGCCTATGCATTTAGTGCTGGTGCTTCGGGACTAATGGCAGCAGGTTTTGCCGATAAGTTTGACAGAAAAAAGATCCTTCTTTTCTTTTATGTAGGATTTATTTTCGGAACATTTTTATGCGGAATAGCTACATCTTACCATTTTCTTTTGGTAGCTAGAATTGTAACTGGAGTTTTCGGAGGTGTAATTAGCTCCATCTCTTTTGCAATTATTACTGATTTGTTTGAATTAAATATGAGAGGGCGGGTAATGGGATTTGTTCAGATGGCATTTGCCACAAGCCAGGTTATGGGTATTCCTTTGGGGCTTTATCTTGCTAACCATTGGGGTTGGCATTCGCCTTTTCTGTTGATTGTAGGCGTAAGTATTGTAGTCGGGATATTTATTGTAGCAAAATTGAAACCTATAAATGCACATTTAAAAACTCAGCAAAAGACCAATCCATTCATCCATTTGTTTAAAACCATCTCCAATGCTGATTACCTTAAAGGTTTTGCGGCTATAGCTTTGCTGGCCACAGGAGGATTTATGCTTATGCCTTTTGGCAGTGCTTTCACTGTCTATAATATGGGAATCTCACTCGACAACTTACCTTTGATTTATATGGTTACGGGGGTTTGTTCCATGATTTCCGGACCTCTTGCCGGGAAGTTAAGTGATAAGATAGGAAAATATAAAATGTTCGTTATCGGTTCAATAATAAGTTTAGTTGTGATCTCTATTTATTGTAACCTTGGAATTACGCCTCTTTGGCTTGTAGTGCTTATTAATGCGGTCTTATTTGTGGGTATTACTTCCCGGATGATATCGGCTTCAGCTTTAATGACTGCCATTCCAGCGCAGCACGACCGTGGTGCTTACATGAGCATTCAATCTTCCGTTCAGCAAATCTCCGGCGGCCTCGCTTCTGCGCTTGCAGGGTTGATTGTCGTGCAGACCAGTAGCGGGGTTTTGGAAAATTATGACTTACTTGGCTATGTTGTGGCACTTGCTATATTGGTCACTATAATCATGATGTATGTTATAGATCGAATGATAAAACAAAGAAGCCTCAATGTTCAGTCAAGTCAACAAGTGGTTTTTCAAAATAATGAAGCGTTATCTGCAGAATAGACGTAGGTGATAAAAAAATAAGGTTTTGAAATAAGATTATCTGGGACTCATTTTACCTCTTTTCCTATCGAGGCTTGTTTCCGGACGTCATTATGCACTTTTTCAACAATCTTTGCATTACTGTTTTCATTGATAAAAACAGAATCGAAAATAAATAAAGTGGAGAAAATAAATAAAGTAATGGAAAAACTTAAAAAGAGATTTCGTAAAGAATTTTGATTTTTTACGCTTGCTGTAGTTCTTATTGAAGTTCTCATACCGTTAATTTTCTTTCATATATAAAATTCCTATTAATAATTTAAAACTTTTACTTTTTAAGAACCCTGGCTATACAACCAGAACTCCTTGTTTGGGCAATGTAAAGATAAATTTAGCTCCTGAGGGATAATCCGGATCCACCCAAACTCTTCCCCCTTGTTCCTCAATAACTTTTTTTACAATAGCTAACCCTATTCCTGTGCTTTCTACCTTTTCCTTCGAACCCAATGTTTTGAACATTCCAAAAACCATTTCCTGATAAGGCAAGGGGATTCCGGGTCCATCATCGGCAACAAAAAACTCATAGTCATCTTCAGTTTCTTTGAATCCTATGATAATATTCCCTTCTTTTTTATTGTGGTACTTAACTGCATTGCCTATCAAATTTGAAAAGATTTGTTGTATTGCCGTTTGGCTGTTCATGATTACCGGCAATTCAGATTCAATTTTTATCTCAAAGCTCTCGGGAATACCCAATAGTTGGGTAATCTCAGGAATAAGTACTTGTAAGTCGACTTCTTCATAGGCAGGCGCTAACCTGCTTATCTTAGAATATTCAAGAATTCCAACAATCAGAGCTTGCATTTTTTGAACCCTTTCTTTTAATAGATTAAGATTTTTCCTTGATTCTTCAGTAATCTTATCATTCAAATCTTCTTCAATCCAGGCAGATAGATGGTAAATAGCCCTTAAAGGCGCTTTAAGATCGTGGGAAACAATGTAAGCGAATTGATCAAGGTCCAGGTTGATTTTTTCTAATTCTGCAGAATACTCCTGTTGCCTTTTTTCCGCCAATTTTTTATCCGTTATGTCAACAGCAAACCCAATGAGTCCATCTTTATATGTATTGTCCTGGAAAACATAATTTTCCATAAACCACTGTTTATTATGGTTTTTACCACTTGCAACGAACGTAGCCGGAGTGCCATTGTAGGCCTTTTGCATTTCATCAATATACTCGGGATAAATTTTAGAAGCTTCCATTCCTACATTTTGATTTTCTTCCGCCCCGGTGATTTTTAGCCCTGCACCTATTATTTCCGTAAAGAAGCCATGTGCATTTATTTTATACACAATGACGGGCATGTTTGAAATTATGCCCTTCAGGATCTGGCTTTTATCCAGGTTTTCTTCCTCTGCTTTTTTCCTTAAAGTAATATCTCTTGAGTTTATAATTATACCACCGATTACTTCATCTTCTGCAAGATTGTTAAACACCGATTCCAATACGATCCAGCTACCGTCAGCTTTTTGAAATCTTATTTCCGTCCAGTGGGGTGCTTCGGACGTTTGCAATACTTTTGAAAAGAATCTTAGAAGATCATTCCTGTCTTCAGGATGAACAAATTCAAAAATGCTTTCATTTAAGATTTCATTTTCTTTGTATCCGAGGGTATGATAAAAAGAAGGACTTTCAAATATTATATTTCCGTTGGTATCGATTATAGTGGTAATATCTGTAGAGTTTTCCACCAACGAACTGAAAAGTTTTTTACTTTTTCCTAGCGCTATTTCCGCTTCTTTTCGTTCAGTGATATCCAGAATTGAGCCCAATACTTTTACCACTTTGCCCTTGGCATTAAATACCGGTTTACCTCTTGAATTTACGTGTCTGATGCTATTTCCAGCTAAAATAACTCTATGGTCAAGCTGAAATGACTTTCCAAAATAAATGCAGTTTTCAAGTGCTTTTCTATATTCATTGATATCTTCCGAATGAATCCTTTTTTCATATTCAAATAAGGAAATGCCAGTTTCAGAAGGAGATAATCCGAAAATTCTGAAAGTTTCCTCGGACCATTTTTGGTTTTTTGTTTCCAGACTATACTCCCAGCTTCCAATATGTGCCAGCTCCTGGGCTTCCTTTAGCTGAGCTTCACTGTGTCTTATTTTTTCTTCCGCAATTTTTTGATCAGTTACGTCTAAAATAGATCCTACAATTAATGTTTCCCCCGATTCATCAATAAAAAGTTCTTTTCTTGAAATTACAGTTTTGATATTTCCAAGTTTGGTTTTATACTTGAATTCATGAGTTTTACTTTCTCCGGTTATAAATATTGATCTTTCCTCTTCCTTAAAATATTCTGCCAATTCACTTGTATAAATGTGCTTATCAGGCGATTTTATTCTTTCTTCCTTAGTTACTCCTAATAAATTACAATAGGCCTCATTTGCAAGAACACATTGATTAAATTGATTTTTAACAAAAACAGGATCAGGAATTGCGTTGATGAGGTTATTAAGATTTTTAGAATAGGTAATCTCTTTATCAGCATGATGATGGGCAACAAACATGTAATAGACACTGATAAATGTCAATAACATGCTTAGCGTTATAGATGAGGAATGAAATATTTTTTCAGCTTCCGGAGCTAAATGTTGCATGTGGAAAACGTTGTAATCAAAATACTCCAGCAGAGCCATAAAGAGGATAGAACAAAGGCTGGAATAAGCAATTTTATAAACTTCCTTAAATTCAAATATTATGGAAGTACAACATATTACAGGGAAAAAGAATAAGTGAATGCCCGATCCTTCACCATAAATTGAAGAAAAAATAAATACTTCAAAGTTCACTAAAGTTATAAAGGTTAATCTGGAAAGACTATAAAACCTGTATCGATTAAGAAGTATCCCGGACGAATAGCATACAAACATCATTAAAACAATATTGTCTGTGATTTGCCACCCAATAAACAGGTGCAGGATTATATATATTAAGGTTAAAGCTGAAGCTGTCAGAAAAAACTTGTTGGTTAATTTAATTTTTTCCTGAAATCCAGCGGGAAGGTCTTCTTTTACTCCTTGGTTTAAAACAAGCTTCCAAAAATTTTTCTTAGGTACCTTGGGCATCTTAGTTGTAATTTTTTTGTTAGGCTGATTGTATATAAATCCAAACATGATTCTTTTCAATATCCTCCATAGATTGCAAATCACATGCTACACTCCCATTTTTGAAAGGATCGGCTGAAATTGAAGAGGTTATTGGAAAAGATGGATATCAAAAAAAAAGTATCTCTCCCAAATCGAACTAATTAGTCCTATTTTAGGAAAATATGTTGTTTTACTATGATGGATCGATCATTTTAGGTGTGATAATTATTTCGTAAAGAATCAAAGTAAATGCACCTGGAAGAATATGAAAAAGTCTAGGGCGAAGAGGCGGATTTATTCTGTTTTTCTTAAATAAAATACATTTATAAATGATTTAAAGAACGGATAGTATAATTTTGCAGATTGCTTAGGGTCTTACTGAAATTAAGACTTACAAGTGCAGGTTTTTACAAAACAAATATAGAATGAATAAGAAAATAGTTTTCATAGCAGTGCTTTTGATAGCCGGAGCCTTGGCTCTTTTTATGTTCTTTAAACCATCCCAGGAAAAGGTAAAAGCTTCCTCTGAAACGACAATCGCCGTTCGGAACGATTTGCCTAATATTCCAATCACTACCCTGGACGGTACACAGTTAACCACCAGAAACCTGAAAGGAAAAACTATTTTGGTGTTTTTCCAGCCACAATGTGACCACTGCCAGCGCGAAGCAGATCAAATCAGTAAAAATCTGGAAGAATTTAAAGAATTTAACATGTATTTTATTTCTTCGGATAATGTTCCTGCCCTTGAGAAATTTTCCAGGGACTATAATCTGGCTGGTAATGCTAACATACACTTTACCCGGACTGAAGGAGATCATATTCTAAAAAACCTGGGCCCTATAGAAACACCTTCCTTGTATATTTATACCGCAGAAGGTCAGTTGGTTAAGGCATTTAACGGAGAAACTCCTATTGAACAAATCCTGCAATATCTTTAACCGGAATAAAAAAAGAGATGGTTGATCCAACCATCTCTTTTTAAAATTAAATTAATTGTCTTAATCATTTTTGCTAATTAGCTTCTTCCTCTCCTTGACGAATAGAACCTGGTATCGTCGAAATTGGAGTGATCATAAAACCTTTCATTACTGTATAATTCTGGATTAAAATCAGAGGACAGCGCTGTGAGCAGCGTATGTTCATAGTCTCTGGTTACCGAATCTCCTGTTACCTGTGGCAGCTTAGCCACCATATTGGAATCCAGCGTGGGCAATAAAACATTGTCGTCGTCTTCGTCCAGGATTGCAACCCCTATTGGGATTAAAAGATGCCTTTCATCGCTATTATCTATTATCAAATCATCAATCACCTTTATATCCAGATACCTTACTTTCATCAATTCAGGATCAATGATCAGTTCCTTCACTTTTCCAATTTTGTCATTGTTGCTGCCCAGCACATTCCAGCCTCTTACGTCGCTATCTCCTTTGGCCACTTTATAGCCTTTCATATCCTTCAACCGGATTAACCCTGTTACCCTTTCCGGTTTGGATTCTTCCTCCAGATGTTCTTCTCTTTCAATTCTTTTTTGCTCAAAATCCCTTAACCTTGTTTGATATAGGTTTTCCTGTTGTTGAATTTGTTCTTTTAGATTTTGTTCCCGGTTTCTAAATTGATTGTCTTGTTTAAGTTTTTCTATTTTGAGGCTGTAAAGCTCATCACACTTCATTTTTTCCCTCAGAAGCACTTGTACTTTGCTATTTATATCGTCAAGCTGTTGTCTTTTCAATTCTTCAAGCTTAGTTACTTTCTCCAGCGAATGTCTATTGGTAGATTCCAGTTCATTCTTTAAAGTAGTTTCTCTTTCTTTAATCAATTTTTCCTGTTCATCCTTCTCCATTTGCCATTCCTTAATTCTAAAATCTGATTCCTTTTTCAGTGTTTCAATTTCAGAATCAATTTCCTGTCTTTCCCTTAGGATGTCCTTCTTGTAACTCATGTCCTTTGACACATCCATTGCTTTTCCATGATATTCCTCTTCTATTTCCCTTATTTCCTCCTGAAGTTCCCTGATTTTGTCCATTCGTTTTTCTACCTTTTTATTTCTTTCCTCTTCCAGGTCAGCAATTTTTTCCCGGATTGTATTGTCTTTTTCTTCTTCCCTTAGTTTAAGATTTTGAATTCTTTCTTTAACCCGGTTTTCTCTTTCACGAAGGTCGCTTAAAACCTCATTTCTTCTGTAGTTTAAGGTTCCGTCTATTTTGCTTTTTTCTTCAGCGATCTTATTAATTTGAGATCTAATTAATTCGTCTTTATATTGATCTTCCTTTCTGAACTGGACTATTCTTTCATCATACAATCGCTCCTGTTCCCTCTTTTCATTTTCCAGTTCCTCTAGTCTCGTCTTATATCGTTTGTCTAGTTTTTCTTTTTCAAGTTGCAGTTCACGAAAGTCAACGTCTGGTCTTTCGTCTGTTAATTTTTCATCAAAGGCTTTTGTATCTTGTGTCAACACATCGTCCATGTCATTATGATTTATATTCATTTTTTTCTTTTTTTAGATTGTAAAATTTCCACTCTTTTCTGCGTAATGCACTGAAGTCATTAGGATTTCCACTATCCGAATGGGTAGAGGGATTAGGCTGGACAAGTCTATCCTTTGGTGTTCATTTCAGTCACCACTTCACTGGCTTTTTCGAAAAATCGCGCAAGTTCATCTTTTTGTTCTAAGGTTGATGTTTTGGTTTCGAGACTGCTTGCGGCTTTTCGCACTTCAGCAACTTTGACTTTCAATTCCGGATAGTTTTCTTTTTGAATCGTTTCCAAAATGTCTACCGATTCTTTGAAGGCATCTTTTATTTTATTGATATGATCGTCAGAATCAACATTCTTCTGAACGGCCTCAGCGGTTTGGCTTAGCTGGCTTTGTTTCTTGTACAGTTCTGCATTTTGTACATTGTTTTGGTCAATTAAGGATTCAAGGGAGCAGGATAAATATTTTAATCCATCATGTGTATAGCTGTGATGGACACCTTCCATTGCCTTCTCCTTATTGTTCTGTACAAAACTTGAGAATTTTTGAATACAGTCACTTCCTGTAATTTCTGAAGCAGATGTGCTTATTTCATTGTCGCTGTCGGATTTACCTCCTGCAACACCTTCCTGTTGGTTGGTACCTGTACTAGCTACAGGATTTTCTGTCTCCTCAAAATTATCTCGGTTTAATAATAAAAAGGCCGCCAAAATAATTGCAAGAGCGCCTATGATCCAGGGCCACGCTGGTTTTCTTCTTTTCTCAACTTTAATTTCTGCCATAGTTTTAAAATTAACTGGTTCATTTAAAACTACGGGTGGAAAGTAGGTAGCGTTTTAAAATATTCGGTTTTAAACTAAGATTAACCGGGTAGAGAAAATCATTTACTTTTATAGATTTTTATTTTTTCTACCTTGCCGTTTACTTTAACTTCAAGAATATAAAATCCTTCTTTCCAATCTTTTGAAATTAAGGAGAGGTATTTATTAATGGCATCAATAGATTCCTTTAACCTCATAATTTCATTTCCCTGCGCAGAATACAAGGCCACTTCAATGTCCTCTTTACCTGGCTGCGAGATTGAAATCTTAGGGGTAGTCTGATCATTAAATGGGTTTGGAAAGAATTTGACTTTCCTGCTGCTATTAACAGTCTTTGAAATATAAACTATGTTAGAGAAGCTAATAATATAATCTTTCTGATATTTTATCCGATAGTAAGCGCCAGCGGCGAAGTTGTTGTCTTTGAATACAGGATCCGCTTTTGCGTTTTTATTTTCTAAAGCTTTTAGTACACCTATTTTGTAGAAGGTTTTCCCGTCTAAAGATTTTTCTACTTCACCAGAATTGTCCATTCCCGGATTAAGGCCCCAGAAAAGAACAGAAGAACCGTCCGGAGTCTCCTTTCCCGCAAGTTCTTTATGATTTAATGGGAGAATATTATTAAAATCACTGGCCGTCCAATCTGAGAAAGAGGTTGTGGTTACGGTAATAGAACGGTCATATGCTGCCTGATAATCCTCTATTCCTTTCCAGGTAATTCCTTTATCTGTGCTTTTCCATATTCTCATGTATTTCAGATCAAAAGGAATGTGCTCATCGGCTGCCAGCCAGTTAAAAGTAACTTCAACGGACTTGGCGGGTTGAAACTCAGGTTCAATAGACCAGTTCCTGGAGATACTTGAACTGGTGCCCACAAAAGTAGGCGTACCGGTTGACCTTACAACGGCCACTTTTCCAAGGTTTTCTTTATTAATGGTGGGATCTATTTTAAGGCCGATGCCATTAAAATCTTCCTTTTTGACACTTATAGTCTTGGTAATTTTTATTTTACCTCTAACATAATTTTCATTATTTTCTCCCTTCAAGATAGCCGTTGAATCAAGGGTAAGTGCATATCCGGCAGTATTTATAGAAGCATTTTTTAATTCTACAAATTCTTTGATTTCTACATCCCCCGAGAAGATTTTTTCTCCACCTGTGCTGGCCCCTAGCCCATAATAAATTCCGGATGGAATATTTTGAGAACCAGCACCCATAAATTCAACTTTTGAGCCTGGTTTGTTTTCCATTTTCCCCACCAATTTTAAATTACCATTTATCTGAATAGATCCCACATTTATTAGATCGAATTCATCAGGTCCATCTGCCACGGTTATATCGCCGTCTACAATTAAGGAAGATCTTGCTTCCAAAATAAGTTTTCTTGTTTCAATTGAAGAGGAATTTATAATATGGTTTTGTCTGATGGTTATAGATTTGTTGGCTTTTGTAGGTATTTTACTGGCGCCTTTATATTTTCCTGGTAAATATTCATAATCCCATGAATCAGGACTTCGCCATCCTCCGGTTTTCCTGCTGCGGACAGTAGCCAAATCTTCATTAAAGAAAGTTGATAAAGTGCCCTCCAAAGGTTGCTGAAGGACATAATTTCTACAGTTTCCGGTACCGATGAATGAGTAGATTCTGTAGTAATATTCAGTGCCGGAGGTTAATGCTGTTTCATTAATGGATAAGTTAGGCCCAATGTAAGCGACCTGTGCGTCTCCAATAGCCGACCCTGAGTTGTAACTTACGAAGTCCTGAGGCGTGCTTTCAGGATAGCTTCCTGCTTTCCTTAATATTATGTAACCTGTAGGCGCTCCGTGAGCCGGATTAAAGCTGAGCTTATATGAAGCAGAAGTAGTGTCTGAAAATAATAAAGTTGAGGGTTGAAACTTAGGTTCAGAAATGGATGCAGCAATTGTATTGCTATAAACGATATCATCGAGGTAATAAGTGGCTAAATTGCCCGGACTATTTATTCCATAAAACATGTAGGAATCAATGTCCGAATTATCAGGCAAGCCTCCTTTTGCAAGGTCATTTCCGGCCCTGAAGCCGTTTACAAAAACATCCATGGTATTCGAAGGAATATTTTGATTGGTGCAACCCATCAGATTACTTCCATAGGAATAGTTTATTGAAGAAGTGGAGTTGTTGCCAAATATTTCAATTGTGTAAGAAGTATTTTGCTTTATTCCAACGGTTAATCCGGGTAACGAAGTCCAGGTGGTTCCTTCCCTAACGCCAATATTAAGGTTCCCCCCTGTTACATAAGTAATTCTAAATCCGGAAAAGACTTCATTGTCAACGAAAATACTGTTATTGCTAAATGAACCACCGTCTCCAACCAGGCAATACCATTCTCCTGAACTGGCTCCATCCCATCGGACAGTATATTTGAGGTAAAAGGATTTTCCAGGTGTATAATTGCTAATGCTAAATTTAGCTGGAGTGCCATCAGATGAGGCTTTTGATACAAGTTCTGACCCAACTCCAAAATTTCCTAATCCCGGATTTTGAAGAATAAAAGAACCTCCTGTTCCAACTCTTACACTTGCCATCCCCGACTCAGGAGTGGGAATAAAATTAGTGCTTACCCCGCTTGAATGTGTACCGGTATTTTGTTCGAAATGCATATACCAGGGAGGAGCAGATTCATAAAAAAGTGCTTTTTCGCCTTTCGAATTCAACGAATTTATTAAAATCAGAACGAATATTTTTTTAGAACAGAGTATACAAAAAACGGACATTCCTTTTTATGTGGTTTTTGCATAGTAGTAATCATTTTAGCTCGTCAAAAGCTTATATAATTACCTAAAAATAGAAACAGGATATCTTTTTAACTTAGATGATTTGTAGGAGATGTTACATGCGTGTTGAAAGAATGCGTTAAGTAAATTAAAAAAAAAGGCAAAAACTATTCGTTGATGCCAAAATTACGATACTTTAAAAAACTATTTTTCTATAAAAACAAAGTACGATCCTTATTTGTATTCACTGTTTTTTTCTTGCTTAGCTTCTTGTTTTTCTTTTTTTCTAAAAAAGCCGCGAAGTAAAAAGTTGTGTTGCAGCGCCTCCATATTTTCATCAAGCTTTTCAGTGCTTGTTTCTAGGTTCTGCATTGTGTTTTTCATTTGATCGGCAAACTCAGGATCATTCAATAAAAGCCCTACCCCATTATTGCTTTGCGTCAATTTGCTACTTGCCTGATTTAAGTTGCTTGTAATATCTGCTGCAGAAGATGTTGCTTGTTGAAGTTGAGTTACCGAGGCTTTCAACTGATTAAAAACAGTGGTGTCGGTAAGCAATTGATTTGCTAGACCATTTTCGCTGTTTAATTTGGAGGTGAACTGCGAAAGCGCGCTGGATGCCCTTACTGTATTCACGGATACTTGCTGTAGGTTTACCAAAATACCTCTGAAATTATTGGCCATAGTGGAATCATTAAGTAATGCGCCCACTGTTCCCTCGCCCTGAACCAATCCCATGGTTAATTCTTTTAAATCTCTGGTAATACCTACCAGGTTTTCGTTGTTTTCCTGAAGTGTGGCCATCATATCGTCAGTATTCAATGGGGCTTCTGAGGCAAGCAGGTCGCCATCTTCAACAGGAGGAAGGTGGGTGCTGCCTCCATAAATCAAAAGGATTTTATTTCCTATCAAGCTTTCAGAGCTTATTTTTACTTTAGAATCTTTTGGAATATATTTCTGAACATCCTTCTCCACTTTCATTGTTATTTCCACTTTGGAGTCACCAAAAAAATGAATTTCTTTTACGGTGCCTATTTTCACCCCTGAAAACCAAACATTATTCCCTTTTCTCAGACCGGAAATATCATTGAAAACAGCTTTTAAGCTAATTGTTCTTTCAAATCTCTTTTGTTGACCTCCCAGAATAAAGATCCCGGCAACAAAAATTATAATGGCAAGCGATACAAAAATCGCAACGAAAACAGATCTTTTATTTTCCTCAGTGTTCATCCGTGAATGTATTTAATTTCAATCGTACTTATAAACCATCTTACATTTTATGCTCTTTTTGAGGATGTTCCTCCTGACGGTTCATTCGTGAACGTGTTTAATTTAAATTTTAAAGTTTATTTACTTCGAGGTCTTTCTCATAAGGTTTATCTGCGATATAATCTTAAAGAAGCACCCTCATAAATAGGTTTTTTACTTGCATATTGGATACTAGTTGCATTTATATATTATTCTACAAAATTGTAATCGTAAAATAATTTTACCCGTTCATCTTCAGTATCAAAAACTTCATCAAAAGAACCTTGCCGTTGAAACTGACCATCCAGTAACATGACAATTCTATCACCTGTAGATTTTGCACAGGCCAGATCATGGGTAATTATTATAGAAGAGGTATGATATTTTTGTTGTACCTCATTAATCAAATTATTAATATCAATACATGTTATGGGATCTAGTCCAGCTGTTGGTTCATCATAAAGCATTATGGAGGGATTTAATATCAGGGTCCTGGCAATACCAATACGTTTCCTTTGCCCTCCGGAAAGTTGAGACGGCATTTGTTTGATGGTTTGCGATAGTCCTACGGCCTCCAATACATCCTCAATTTTATAATCTATTTCTTTTCTTGTCAGGTGCTTTGAATGTCTGACCAACGGAAATTCCAAATTTTCATATACAGTCATACTATCATATAAAGCACTATTTTGAAAGGAAAACCCTATTTTTAAACGTAGATTTTCGAGTTCTTTCAAGCTCGTTTTAGCCACTTCTTTTCCTAATACTTTTACAATCCCATCATCTTGTTTAAGCAATCCGGCAATAATTCTTATCAAAACGGATTTTCCCGTTCCCGACCTTCCAAGCACCACAAGGTTTTCTCCCTGATAAAGATCTAAATCCACGCCTCTTAATACTACTAAGTCCCCAAAAGCTTTTTTTAATCCACTAATAGAAATTACCTTGATATCTTTATTAATATGTGCTTTTTCTTTATACATAAATTTATATTAAAGGGTTAAGCAATTCTGATAGCTGTAATTATCTGAAGTGCTAACAGCTCCTCTATAAAAATAAGAAACATTGCAGTAACCACTGAACTATTGGCCGCCTTTCCAACGCCTTCCGTACCTTTATTTGAATTATAACCCTTATAACAGCCTACCATTCCTATGGTAAATCCAAACACAAATGATTTTATGAGCGACGAAAAAGCATCCAAAAATGTAATTGCCTCAAACACCTGGCTGAAAAAAGTGGTAAAACTGGTAAGTTCATTCTGATGGACATTAATATAAGCCCCCATTAGCGCAACAAAAACGGTGAACATCATAAGGGCCGGTATCATAAAGGTCGTCGCCAATACCCTGCTTACTACTAAAAATTTGAAGGGATGTGTTGCAGAAACTTCCATAGCTTCGATTTGTTCAGTTACTTTCATTGAACCTATTTCTGCGCCAATACTTGAAGCTACCCTTCCTGCAGCTATTAAGGCCGTAACCAATGGAGCCATTGCTCTCACAATAGCAATAGACATTAAGGCTGGCAACCAGGAAGTTGCGCCAAATTCAGCCAGTGAGGGACGGGATTGATTGGTAAAAACAATGCCAATTATAAAGCCAGTCAATGCTATCAGGGGAAGGGACCTTACTCCTGTTTCATAACATTGTTTTATTATCTCCTTGAATTCGTAAGGAGGTACAAACACCTCCTTAAAAAAGCGGAGAACAAAAGAATAAATATTATATAATTCCAAAAGTAGTTTGTCAATCGTTTTTGAAATCACAAATCTTCCTGAGACTACATTGTTGGTTTTTTTATTATCGTCATCCATGTTTAGGGGATAAAACTTGTTGCAAGTAAGAAAGTATTAATTAAAACTCCAACCTGATTTAATTTATACTTTACTCAAACAAGGAACAAATGGTTAGAGTAAAAGCTTAGAAAGTTAAAATTAGTTTATCTCGCTGTTCTTTTTCCTATAAGGCTAAAAATACCACTTTTTTTACCTTCATAAAAGAATACCTCCCTCGTAAAAGTGTAAGTATTTTCAGGAATTTCTAAAAGATGATACTGTGAGGTTAGCTAAATACAATTTTAAATGGAAGGCGTAGAAAAAGAAGAAGACAAGGGTGAATAGTAGAATACATTTTATTGAAACTGACGTTTTTTAATTATCTCTACTACAAAATCAATATGCAGGTAAAATAATAAGAACATATTTTTTAAAAATGATATTTAAATTGAATCTATAAATAATTAATGTAAAATATGAAAGATTAGTTAAAATTACAGGCTAATTTTTTATATTTTATCATGTTATGATGACATTATATTAAAATTTATACTAATTTTTTTCATTTTGCTAGTTTTTTTAAAAATCACATATTATTTTTGACATGAATTTGTTATTATTAATATTAATTCCTTAAACTAATGTCAAAATCAAAGTTAGAATACATTTGGCTCGATGGTTATAAACCAACCCAAAGCCTTCGCAGTAAAACTAAAATCGTAAAAGATTTTAGCGGTAAGTTGGAAGATTGTGAAATGTGGTGTTTTGATGGCTCCTCTACCGAGCAAGCGCCGGGAGGATCTTCTGATTGTTTATTAAAACCAGTATTTATTTGTGAAGATCCTCAAAGGAAAAACGGTTTCCTTGTTATGTGCGAGGTTTTAAGTCCTGACGGAAATGCACACCCTTCTAATGGAAGAGCCACTATTCAGGATGATGATAATGATTTTTGGTTTGGTTTTGAACAAGAATACTTTTTATGGAATCCAAAAACGAATAAACCACTCGGTTTTCCTGAAAATGGTTTTCCAGCACCGCAAGGACAGTATTATTGTTCGGTAGGGGCAAAAAATGCTTTTGGAAGAGAAATCGTTGAAGAGCATTTGGATGTTTGCCTGGAAGCTGGGTTAAACGTGGAAGGAATTAACGCAGAAGTAGCGGCTGGTCAGTGGGAATTTCAAATTTTTGCTAAAGGAGCAAAAGAAGCAGGAGATCAAATCTGGGTTGCACGTTATCTTTTAGAAAGAATCGGAGAGAAATATGGCGTTGCCATCAACTGGCATTGTAAGCCGCTTGGTACTTTGGATTGGAATGGATCGGGAATGCATGCAAACTTCTCTAACTCCTTGTTAAGAAATGCAGGAAGCAAAGATGTATACGACACAGTATGCCAGGCTTTTGCTCCTTTTGTAAAAGAGCATATTGAAGTATATGGCGCGGATAATCATTTAAGATTAACAGGCAAGCATGAAACTCAGTCCATTAATGCATTCTCCTATGGAATCTCAGACCGTGGAGCTTCAATACGTATTCCAATAGCGACGGTAGAAAGAGGCTGGAAAGGCTGGCTGGAAGACAGACGCCCTAATTCAGCGGCAGATCCTTACAAAGTAGCTTCAAGAATTATTAAAACAGTCAAAACAGCTAAAGTACAAGTAGCAGAAGAAGCAACAGTCTGATATTTTACTTATCCTTCAGTTATAAAAGACCACCTGGCCAAAAGCAGGTGGTTTCTTGTTTTTTAGAAAGTCATAAAAACATTTCATCGGATATGGGCAATTTTAATATATCCAAACCCAAAAAAATCAGTTGAATAATAGTGGAGTGAATGGCGATGAAAAATAAAGAATTTATAATATTAGTCATCCTGGGTGCAATTGTGTGGTTATGACGATTGTTATAACCTATACCATAATATACGGCACATCACCTTTTGACACTGAATTTTTATAAATTATAATGTTGATAAAGAGGCAGGATAAAAAATGAATCAATCCGAAAAAGTCAGAGGAGGTAAATTGGATGAATCGAGAAGATGGGCAATAAAAGCCTTCAATTCTTTCTTCCGGCAAACATAATTCTGTATTATTCTAATTTTTGGACTGCTTTCCAAGCATATTGTTCCTTCGGTGTAGATCCAAGGGAGGTTCAGCGTAAGTTATAATTAGTATTATTTTAAGGTGGGCAAAGACACAGCTTTATTCAAACTGGCAGGTTTAAGTTGAGAAATGCATTTTTCAGAAATTCTGATTATCCTAAAAAAAATTTCTGGGTACTGTGTAGGTATAAAATAAAAAAACATGCCCGAAAGCATGTTTTCCTGAAAGGTAAATAACTAATTTATATTTAACTATAAAAGTTCTACATTAACTGCATTTAACCCCTTTTTTCCTTTCTCAACATCAAATTTAACTTTGTCATTTTCTCTAACCTCGTCTACAAGACCAGAGATATGAACAAAAATGTCTTCACTTGAATCGGATGGTGTAATAAATCCAAACCCTTTGGAGTTATTAAAAAACTTTACTGTACCTTGTTTCATTATATTATTTTATAAATAGTTAACAAGATTAGCAATTATTAGTTCATAATCCTTATTTTATTTTAACTTTTTTTTTACGATTCTATGACAAACGATTGCATTTTCTTGTTTTTTTCAAGTCACCTCCACTTCAAAACTGAAAGAAGACAAGGGAAAAGAGAAAGTTGCACACCCTTCTGATTTTCAACATTTAATGATGTTTATCTAGTTAATAATTGCACGTAATTTAGTTGACCATTGCGCTGCTTAAGTTTTAGCAATTACTTCCTTTCAAAATTTTGCCTTACCAGTTTTAGAAGCTTAAAGTAAATAATTAATCCATGTAACAGAATAAAAGTGCTGGCGTAGATTAAAGTAGATTAAACATCATATATTAAAGAAAATCAATTTATTGTTAAAAATTTAAAAATAAAGACTATGGCAACTGATTTTGAAACTATGAAAGCGGATGTAAAAGCAAAGGCTGCTAAAATTAATCCAGAACACAAAGAAGGACCTGTAGCCAGAGCTATAGAAGAACAAACAGCGAAATTACCATCAGATGTATTTTTATGGGCAGCTGTTGGGTCAATGGCGGCTTCGCTCACTTTAAAACTATTAAAACAAAATCATACTGCCTTATTTATAGGACAGTGGGCGCCTTCATTCTTGCTATTGGGTATCTACAATAAAATAGTTAAGACTGAAGGTCATGATTAATATAAATGTTTATAAAAGTTCCGACTTTGTTTGAAGCCGGAACTTTTTATTTTTTTAAAGTATCGTTATACCTTTCTCTTATGGGCTTCCTCTCGAAAGCCTTATGCTTAAATTAAAAACCCAGTTTTTTCTGCATCTAATTAATCGAAACTATTATTCTTAATCCTCGTCATTTTATTAGTTTTAGGGCTGAAAATAGTTTATGACGGGAAAGAAATATTTTGTTTTGATTTTGGTATTAGGGGCGCTCACCACAATTAGCCCTTTTTCGATTGACATGTATTTGCCTGGCTTTCCAGCTATTGCAAAAGACTTAAATACCAGTATTGCTGATATTCAATTATCATTAACCAGTTATCTAATTGGGGTCTCTCTGGGCCAAATGATTTATGGACCTTTATTAGATAGATTTGGTCGGAAAGTTCCTTTATATATCGGGCTATTGATCTATATTTTTACTTCGCTTGGCTGCGCTGTTACCAATTCTTCCGATGCCCTGATTATTATGCGTTTTTTACAAGCTATTGGCGGCTGTGTAGGAATGGTCGCTTCCCAGGCGCTTGTAAGAGATATTTTTCCAAAAACTGAGACAGCTAAAGTGTTTTCCCTACTTATCCTTGTAGTGTCTGTATCCCCTATGATAGCACCAACTGTCGGGGGGTATGTAACCACCATTTTCGGATGGGAATCCATATTTATTATTCTGGCAATTATTACGGCCCTTATTCTCGTAAGTCTGTTTTTTGTATTGCCTGAAGGAAGAAAGCCAGATAAATCCTTTTCATTAAAGCCTGGACCTGTGATAAACGGTTTCCTGACCGTTACTAAAAACCCACAATTTCTAACCTATTCTCTTGTGGGAGGAATTGCCTCTGCGGCACTTTTTGCTTATATCACGGGTTCCCCCGAAGTTTTTATTACTATATACAACTTCTCGGAAAGGGAATATGGATTTTTGTTTGCTTTTTTTTCTGTGGGAGTGATTGGCTCTACTCAATTGAACCATATTCTTCTAAAAAGATTTTCCAGTGAAGAAATTATATCCGTCGCGCTGAGCTACCAAACCTTTATCGGAATATTGTTATTGACCGGCGCTTATTTTGATTGGTACAACAAATACATATTAATCCTTCTGCTATTTGTTTTTCTAACAGGACAAGGATTGATTTCCCCAAATTCTTCCGCGCTTTCCCTTGCGCCTTTTTCCAGGCTTACTGGCAGTGCTTCTGCCCTTCTTGGAAGTTTACGAATGGGATTAGGAGGATTGATTTCGGGAATTGTAAGTGTCCTGCACAATAGAACAGTTATACCAATGCTTGGCGTTATGGCCACTTGTTCCTTAATTGGATTTATCCTTTTAAATATCTCTAAAAGAAGATTTCCGATAAAAGAACCTGAAGAAGGTGTTGAGGAAGAAACTGTAATCCTTTAAAGAACTTATAATCATATCACTTTTACATAAATAACTTCCTTAAAAATTTTTCTAACCTACAGGTTTATTCTAACGATAAAACTTTTGCATAAATCGGAATTCGACATTTCAATATGTTAGTTAGAAAAAACACAAAAGAGCATGGTGCAGTAGTAAAAATCCTTGAAAAATATGCAAGGGATAAAAACCGGAGAAACTTCGTCAAGCTCTATATCATCGAAGCAGGTAAAGGCCTGGAAGATAAAATCCCCGTAGAGAAAACTGGAAAATTTGCTGATGTTTATTATAACCTGACCTTTGATTCCGTTTTAAAAAATCTTGTGGATGAAGATCATAAGTTTCATAAAAGTGACCAACAGGAAAATTTATACTATTTTGAGAGTAATTTTACTCCTGCTGAAACTCCCTTTGAGTTAGCCTCAGCCATCCAACAAGAAGTTGACGCCTTAATTAAGGATAAGAAATTCAAAGTCAGGAAAATGAAACCTACTTTGACAGTACAGGATGAGCAAGACGAATCACTGGAAGGAGATGATGACATCAAAAGTATAGACACAGAGATAATTAGTGAAGAGAAACATTTAAGTAAAAAAGCAAAAGCAGAACCGCAACCTGATTATCACCTCGATTTCCCCATTCATTTTTCTGATCTTAATAAAAACATTGCCGGCGATTCCACGCTTACTAAAGGAAAATTATTGGATTATTATGACGCAGTATCTTCCACTATTCTTCCATTTATTTTAAACCGTCCGCTGTTGGAAAAGGATATTGACGAAATCCTAAAGGATTCAGGAAAGGAAACCCAGGAATGGATAAAAACGACAAATATTTATATGGGAGAGATAGCAGGTGAATTTATTCTGGGCCAAAGTAAGGAACACATTTTATTCTTAATTGATGCTGGCGTTATTGAATTGACTTCATGGCTATCAAAAAACAAAAATTTTAATAATCCTGACTTTATGGTTATTTCCTTAATTCCCTACTCCGGAGCGTGGAAGAACATTGTGGAAGTAGCTAATGCGGCTAAAGAAATCCTGGAGATTTGTGAAATACGCGGCTTCCTAAAAACAACAGGTGAGGAAAAATTGGAAGTTTGTGTAGCCCTTAATGGAAAACATGATTTCAACGTAAGCAGGAGTTTGGCTGCGCTTCTGTCAAAATTAATAATAAAGAAAGCGCCTGAATGGGCTTCACTAGATGAGGGTCAAAAAGAGAAAATCTTCTTGGATACTTCAATTAATGCCTTAGGTAGTAACACTATAGTCCCTTATTCTGTAAATAGAAAGTCCCCTACCCTGGTGGCTGCTCTTATTGATTGGTCTGAATTAAGGGAAGATTTTGATTATAAAAATTATACTATCGGGTATGTACTTGAAAGGCTTAACGAAAAAGAAACTTTTCTCCAACAAATAATTAAAAGTCCCTTGGATGGCAAGGAAATTTTAGACATACTGGAAAGAAGGTATGGGTTTTTATTATAAACATTGTTTTTTGAAGGCAGAAAATAGAGGCTTTCCCAAAAGTACGTTTTTCCGTCTTGCCCAAGTATTTCAGCAACTTTAGCATCTATTAATAGATAACTTAAAGATCCCGAAATAAATTCGGGAAGACTTTTTGGGGCACCCTCTATTTCTATACGAAAGGCATGTAAATTCGCCTTGTTAAATTTTCAAGCAGGATAGGTTTCAGACAAAGCGGTTTTTTCTTTGAGTTCATTTTTTGATTTTGGTTTATTTTTACCTAACACTGGTATTTCTCTTGAAACTAAGGCGGCAAAGGTAAATCCATCCGGAGTAATAAGTCCATCTACTGAAAGGCCTTGTGCCTCCTGATAATCTTCAATCGCCCGGATTGTTTTCTTCCCTATTAACCCATCAGTATCCAGCGGTACAGCAGGCCCTCCATCATTCTCAGGTATTTGATTCAGTAGTTCCTGAATCATTCGGACATCCGCCGGATTATTTACGCCGCCTTTTCCAACTGATGCAGAAATAGTCTGCCCTTGAGGACTTTCAGGGGTAGGCTCAGCAGGAGTTTGTACCGCGACGATTTGAATAAATTTGGCCATATCAAATTCCCCTTCACTAAGCGAAACCATATGGTTGTCCCAGGAATAAGGATCTGAACTTGATGTTGTACCTACTCTATAAAAAAGCTTATTGTTGTTTTTTAAATTATTCCAGGCAGTCATCGGAAGCTGGAATGCGGTATTTGTAAGTCTTGGGCTCACTTCCGAATCATTCTCCCAGGTACCATAAAAGTTTTGCTTGCTTCTCAGATGACCATTTTGATCATAATTAAACAATTGAACATCCGAAGTAACTTCTACATAATAATAGGAATTTGAGCCTTTATTAATCTGGAATGTTGGCGCCGCATTATTTCTTCCCCATGAAGCAGGAGCTGAAAGACTTGGTTCTTGCGTGTCAACTACCGGTGTTGCAGGTTCTTCTCCACCGGTTGTTCCGGCAAATTGAACGGTATAAGGTTTTTGGTCAATAAATCCATCAATAGGAATACCAAGCGTCATAAAGTTAGGTGTTTGGTAGGATGGCATCAGGGCTGAAATTTCATTATAGAAATTTTGGTGTGATCCTGAAAATGCACCATTGTTCCACACTTGAAGCAGCTTTCCTGTAAAGTATCCATTTTGATCCCCATCATAACTAAACTGATTATCCTGGCAACCTGAAATATAAACCACTTGAGCCTGAATGGTATTTTGTTCTTTAGGGCCGGCCATATATCCGGCATACTTGTATTGATCTTTTTTCTTTTCAAATGCACGGAAGCTGACGTCAACAGGTATAAATCTTGGTTTCGGTTCTCTTGCTGACCGCTGCATATTTTGAAGGTTACTGCCAATTATGAGTTTGTTTTGGATCATTTGCTCATTCGATGCATTTTTTAAGGCTTGTATATCCACCAACTTATTTCTTTGTTTGACCTGTTTTCTATAAAGCATCTTAACGACAGTTCCGCTGTGGCAGCTATCAGAACTCACGAAAATCCTAACCCCTGAAGCAAACCTGCTCCACAAACAATAAAGTTCGTTGTCGAGAAGCTCTCTGTCCCATAAGACCCATGTTTCATCCATGCCATCTTCTTCTGTACCTGTCTGGTCAGGAAGTTGCCCGCCGTGTCCGGAATAAGTAAGTAAAAAGATATCGCCTGATTGCAATTGCTGGGACATCTGGCAAATTTTAGCTACCACTTGTGATGAAGTTGCCTGGCTATCTATGAGCTTTTCTGTTTGAAAGCCCTGGCTCATAGCAATAGCCTGCATTGAATTGGCATCGTTGATACAACCGGCGAGCGCCCCGTCCCATCCGTTGTAAGCATCGGGATTAACGTAATTTAACCCGATATGAAGTGAGATTCCCTTAGACATAAATTTTAATTTAAGATGGATGAATTGCTGAAGAAGTGATGTTTATTATATTACCATCTGCCAGGGATACAGTAATCCAATCGCCCTGGATAATTTCTGCATCTTCTTTCTCAATGGCAATAGAATATTGAATTTCTCTCTGATCAAAAAAATTAGTCAGAGGCATTATCAATAGCTCCTCTGCTACGGTCTTATCCTTTGTTAGGCTGGTTTCATGAAGATCTTCCTGAGACAAGCCAAACCGGATCAAAAGTTGTTTTATCTTTTCTTTTTCAATATCAATATTGGTAATAAATAACACCTGGCATTCAATATCTTCCAGATATTTCCTGATTTCTGAAAGGGTTTCAGGAACGTTTTCAATAATATAGCGGGGAACATGAATTCTATCAGAATCTGCGTTGAAAATAGTTTCTTCACCCCCCTCAAGAGTTTTTTCTATCGGCAAGACCTTTTTATCTTCATAATTCTTATAGGCATGGATTTCAGTAAGCTGCAGACGATGGGTCAGGCCATTTTTTAAAGAGATGGTTGAATCTTGTTTTTCGGTAATTAAAGCGCCGTTGATAAAAGGTCCCTTAATCGATTCTAAAGAGATCATAAGTTCTGAGGAGTATACTGATCCATCAGGAAGCGTAAAATTTACTTTTCCAGAAAGACCTGCGTTTTTTAACAAACTATGAAGGGTCAACACGCCTTGAATTTTTGCAGACAGCACCATCCTGATAAAATGGCCCAACGAAAAACTATCTATGTCTTCTATAAGAGTTTCAGGAATTGCCCAGTTGTACACTTCAGTATGTTCTATTTCTCCCGGAAAAGAAATATACGGCGTGTAGGAGGTAAATTCGCTTAACCTAAAGTGTAGTTCTTCCAGCTCAAATCTATGGATGTCAGGTGCGAGGGTAGCATCCAATATACACCTGCTTCTTTCCAGATTCTCAGCATCTATTGTGGAGTATAAACGAAGGCAAGGGTGAAAAGCCATATCTCCTTTATCAGGCTCAAACCGGGTAACAACATATCGTTTCGGCACAACCAAAAAGCGATTGGGGATTTGAGTAGATTGATAGACACTAAAATCAGGATGTTGAATTTCCGTTAAGGGAACATATAAGGAAAAGTTAATTTCTCCGAGTTTATAAGGCTGTTTGCAACCAATGGATTGGATATTGCCCTGATTGTTTTGTTCCTGATAAAAAGCGCCATGTTTTGTACAATCAAAGCCAATGTCTATTTTTTCCCGTCTGATAAAAGTTCTTTTAATAAACTTTTTTTCTTCCGTAATTCTATTGATCTTCCCACTGTGAACGAGAGGAAGCAAGGTTACTTTGTTTATCGCAGGTTGTGTTATTTTGGAAGTATTTAAAATGGCAAGCTTTCCTGCAATTGGTTTGGCAGATTTTGAACGAGGTTTTCTGGAATCATCAAAACTTATGTTCTGGCCATTTTCCAAAACCAAGGTCTTTGACTCGAAATCAAAATAACGGTTAGAAGGCTTGTTTCTGCTCTTTTTTGTAACGACAGGAAGGGCCGCGATCTTGAATATATTTTGATTGAGGAGAATTTTGTCCAGTTTCTGATCCTTTTTTCCCATTCCCTCAAAGGCGTATGCCAGGTTGATTTTTAGCTTATTTTCAAATTCAGGCTTTTGAGCAGACAACAGACCATAACTTACCCGGACCCAATCGTTGCTCATCCGGAATGTAACGATCAACGTATCCTGATTCCACCTGAATTCCTCTGTAATTAATGTGGTGGTGGTAAGCTGGTTACTTTCATTAAAGAACGGGATCTCCAGATTCACGGAAATGTTTTTTGTACTAACTAATTCAAAGCGGGCGTCCGGATGTGCGTCCAGGATTTCTTTTTTAATATTTTCGGATAGTTGAGCCTTTAAACTAAAAGTAACTTCTCCTTCCAATACCGGCTTTCCACTTATATCCATGCCTATTTGTCTGAATAAAAAGCGAAACGGGCTTAATATCGGATCTTCGCCCCGATTAGGAATTAAAGTCTTAAATTCAGGAATAACCCAGCAGAGATCAGGATCTTTATTGTCCTTATACCATTTTCTTTCTTCACTTTCAACCACAGGCAAGCTTTCCACTATACTTACCAAGGAAATGTTTTCCAGTTTGCTTACCGCTAAAGCAGTAAAATTTACAAAAGGACTATTGACAAGGCTTCCTGCCGACAAATATGTAACAGGCTGTAATATGGCATTATTGGTCGCTACGACATTGCTTTTAGCAATAAATAAAGGCTCTGTTATTTTGTTTTTTCTTTTTATTAGAGGGTTGATTTGTTGTCTGGAAGGAGCATCTATGAAACCTTTTGCGTCGGTATCATAATACTTGATCTTCAAGTGATTTAGTAACATCCCTCTGCTAATTCCGCTAAGCTGAATAATCTTTGAAAGAGGCTGTATGCTTTCTATAGTCTTCAATTCATTTTGCTTGGGAACATAAAATTTCATTTGAACCAAAACATGTAAAGCGGATGGTACTCCCCTGATTATTCTGTAATAATGATCACAGGAATTCTCATCCAGTAAAGCAGAGATGGAAAAAGAAGGTGAATTTCCCGCGCCAATTTTACTTGTCCCCAATACCTTTTGGGTGGATTTGTTAATCAAACTTATAGTTGCCTGATGAAAAAAAACAGTATTTATTCCTGTTTCCTCAGGTAGTTTAAGAGATAATTCCAGATCGAGATCACCTCGTTGCACCAATTCCTTAGAAAATGCTATTCCAGGCTGATAATTGTTTTTTAAATAAAAGGAACTACAAAAAGGTTTTATAGCAAAAGGAATCAAAGGAATGCCTAAAATGGAAGTGTGAGTAGAATTAATGACAAGACAAGGTACAATTAAGCCCTTACTTGTCATTAATTCCTTTTCCTCATACCAGTCTAGAGCAACTTTTGAATATAAAGTACTCGTAAGCATGGTAATTAGAATTTAAAATTTACACTTCTTTATAACTCGAATGCTCCACGGCTTCCTCTGACTCAGGCCACTCTGTTTGTGGTACTACTTTGGTTCTTTTTTCCTGAGGTGGCATTGGAGACCGTTTTTTAGGCTCTACACTTTTTGAAGTTGATCCCGTAACAGTACGTTTATTAAATTCAGTAAACCCTTCAACTATTTCTTTAGCAGTTTTTCCTGATTTAGCCCTGGGGCCTGACGGAGGAACTCCACCGGAAGCAGGTTGAGAGATTGGGCTAACGGCTGGAACATAAGCCACAGGTTTCTTGTATTCCCTTTTTACGATTACACCTTCGTCTTCAGGGGTTGGTACTGAAAGCATTAACGGTCCATTTCCCAAGCTACTGATCCATTGACTTTCCCATTCCATACCCTTTGTAAAGAGACTGCCTTTTACAATTACACGCACTTTATAACTGTAAAAAGAGCGGACGGAATCATCTGAAGTAAATACAGACCAGAAGCGAGGGGTTTCCTGATCTTCATAGTTGAATGAAAATTTAACCGGAACAAAACGTTCAAGCGCTTTTCCAGACTCTTCTGTTGCCTGGAAGGTTACTTCAACTATTTGTTTATTATTTTCCAGTTCAACATTTAAGTTTATCGGACCTAATCGTATTCTGCCTGCTTCGTCTGCCCTCACTTCTATAGCTACATCATTTGTTGCAGTACCATTTTCGCCTTTATCCAATTCAATTTCATTGTCTTCAATCTGAACGCGGACATAAGGATTTTCAACTGGGTCTGGTGGTTCAAGCATATGAACCGTACGTTTTATAAAAGTTATATCCGGTTTCCATCCATCAGGTGGGCTTTCTACATCTTCCTGAAATTTCTGAGTCATACCCAAGTTCCAGGAAATGTCTGCCGGATCACTTTTTTGGAACGTCTTGCCGGTCCACATCAACTCTCCATTCGTATTGGGATAACCGATTTGTGCATCTAAAAATGCTACCGGTTCTCCTGCCCAATTTAGTTCCGGTTTAGGCCAGTTGGCAATAGGCTTTACAATTCGACCAAGTTTTCTTGGCCAATCGTCCATGTATATAGTTTGAAAGTATTTTTTCTCAGATTCAGGATTATTCTGGATTTCTTCATTCAATCCTTCGAGAGAACTTGAAATTGTATGGTCTTGCAAATAAGACATTTGCCTCTTTTCATGATAGTAGAGATCCAGTTTTGTCTCATCCCTGCGATATTTCAGCGCAAACCCAGCGCCCCATATGCCAAACAACCCGCTACCTGAAGATGCCTGTGCAGCTTCAACCTGTGGTTGAGGAGGATCAAAAATCATCTTCTTTGCCTGCTCCATGAACTTTTCAAAAACGAGATTTGTCTTTTCATCTACATATTTTGAGATCTGATCACTTCCGGGTATGGTAGTATCTATTTTTACTTCAACTTCTATCTCACCGCTTACCCTCATATTGTTAAACTCAGCTTTTACATCTCCTGAAAACCATAAGTATCTGCCTGAGGCAGCCGCGGAGAAGTGTTGAAAAACCTTGTCCCAGTTTCCACGAATGGTAATTTCAATTACCGGAACCCAGAATTTAATTTTTAAGGCTTGTTGAACAAATATTGGAGTATATGAACCATGGAAAGCAGCCCATATAATTGCTGTGGGGTATGAACCAACTAACGCGGAGTATGCATTTTGCCCCATTGGGTCTATTGAACCATTACCCTGTCCCTGCATGTTCCAATACCACATATCCAGATTAGCATCCCTGGTTTTACCAAAACTTTTATGAGAAAACCCTTTTTGGGTAATCATCGGAGGTACAGGCATTCTTCTGAAAGTTCTGGGAAGATTGCCATTATTGGATGGCGAAGTTCCCGGCTGATTGGTTGGAGTCGGAACAGGAACAGATCCGTCTGCTGCCGGCGAAAGATTGGAAACTGCTGTAATATTGGAAAGAATTAAAACAGGCCTGAAAATTGGCTGTTGATTAGAACGGATTCCCCAGAAAAAGTCAGGTTTACCCTGAAACATTTGAATTATCTGATTTTGGGAATCCTTAAGTACATGATCCGGAGGAGCAGAAGTTACCGTGAAGGCTAATACACCTCCTGCCACTTCCTCTTTACCTGTAACACCTACGTTAGTATCTTCACTTTGCACTCCTGCAAAACGAATGACATTAATCATAAGATCGCCATCTTCTCTGCCATCCTTACGTGCCAAATGAACGTAATTGGGTAGCCAGTAAAATACAGGGGGCTTGCCTTCTCTCTGAAGTGCATCGTTATTAACGTCGGGGTAATAAATTAACTCATAACCGTTTTTAACGATAGGCTGCAAACCTCCAGCTAATGTGGGTCCTAAAGCTGTAGTGGCCATAAAAAAATAGGTTAATATGTGTACAATAAATGTATTCAAAGGTTAATACAAATGTTCATATCCATCAATCCGTATTTATTGGTATTTTTAAAAAAAATCCTTATTAAAATCAACAATTTTTTAAAGTTGGCGAGGAGACAATAAGGTCAATTTGCTTTTCATTAAAAGGAATTAAAAATTGCAATTGATTAATTTTTAGAAAATATAAAATGCAGGAGAAATCAGATATCGAAACAGGTCAAACAGGAATGGGATGTAGAACTGTGCTGCTGGTTATTGTAGGATGTTTTATTTTTGCAGGAGTTATTTACTTTACAGGAAGATCCATTAACGGTGAAAAGGGAAGTTATTATTTATTTTATTCGTTTCTGATATTGGCTATTCTTTCAGCAGGGGTATACCAGTATTTTTCTGTTAGAAAAAGAAAAAAGTAGGGAGTTCACATCTCCCTAGTATTACTTTATTGAAAAATGGTTTAACTATTCTTAGGTTTGTATTCCAGGTCTTTTCCCGTCAGATTATAAATTTGCTGAATGTCAGATAATGCCTTATTGAAATCTAGATTAAGATCTTTTAATAATCCATTTCGAAAATCAAACACCCATCCATGAACAATTGGATATCCTGAGTTGATATAAGATAATTGTACTGATGCAGTCTTAATTACATTAATACATTGCTCTATCACGTTTATTTCAACCAGGCGATCGTAACGAAGGTTATCATCTTTAATAGCATCAAGTTCTTCTTTGTGAATTCTGTATACATCCCTTATATTCCTAAGCCAGGGGTTCAGAAGTCCTAAATCCACGGACTGCATAGCCGCCTTTACTCCTCCGCAATTGTAATGACCGCAGACAATAATATGCTTTACTTTTAACTGCACAACGGCGTAATCAATTACAGACATCACATTTAGGTCTATATTGTTTACAACGTTGGCGATGTTACGATGTACAAAAAGCTCTCCTGGTTCCAAACCGGAGATTTCGTTTGCAGGAACCCTACTGTCAGAACAGCCTATATATAAATAGTCAGGTTTCTGGTCTTGGGCTAGCTTATCGAAATATTCTTTATCTGAAAGAAGTTTCTCTTCCACCCACTTGCGATTACGATTAAAAATTTCACTATAGGAAGACATATGTTATTAGTTTGGTTTTTATTGGCGTTAAAGTTATTAAAAGAGAGAGAGAATACCATTAATTATAATCTTCTTCTCTTTACTTTTGGATAAATCTTAAAAAAGTATTAATTAAGCGTCGCAGAACAAGTAACTTTACAGGCCTGTTTTTCTAACACTAGAAATTAAAATAATATGAGTTTTAAAGAGTATTTACAAGCGCAAATTACCAGAAAAGACAGTATTGGAGACCTGGCAAAAAAAATAACAAAAAGAAAGTTTGTTAAATATTCCTATGAAGACATATACAGCTATTTGTATTCAACGAGCGCTTCTGAAGAAGAGATCCATGCATTAAAAGCGGTCTTTGAAGAATACAATATGCTAAATAACTCCTCTAAATAACAATTGACAGGTTGACGTTTTTAAATTATTAACTAAAGTCGACACAAGAACGCATTGATATAGCTTGCTTAAATAAAATTCTATTTAAACGGCCATCTTTTCCTTTTCCAAAATCTTTTCAATCACTTTTTCTAATTCTTCAAAACCATAAGAAGATTTTTTCACAAAGAAATCGATTCCTGCCTTTTCAGCGTTCTTTCGTCCGTTTAGATCTGAAGAAAAAATAACGGTAGGAATATTAAATGCTTTAAGCGAGTTAATAGTTTCTTTCCCTATTTCCACGGCAATATTTAAGTCGAGTATTACTGCCAATGGATCATATTGCTTGACTTGATTTATGATATTTTTGGTATTTGAAAAGCCAAAAACATCAATACCTTTATCTTCAAGACTTATTCTTACGAGATCAATAAGTATTGCATCGTCATAAAACATCAGGACGTTTTTCATCTGTATAAATTTGTTTTTTAGTTGCCACATGGAATTCGCGTATTCATCCTCGTTTAGGTATGCTTTCTTGATGCTCATTTTTATATGGATTTTTTTGTTCAAGTAACTTAGCTCTTTAACGAAATTTTTAGAATAAGTTTTAAGGTGAACTGCTCTTTTTTCTGAGGTAGTGCTTCCTGAAATCGGATCAATCGGAAAGTGAAGGGTAAATTGGAATAATCGATAAAATCTTGGCCAACCAGATTTTTATTTTTTTACGAGACAAATAGCGTTTTTTGTATTATTCTAATTTTTAAACCGCTTTCCTGGAAGTTTCTAGGTTCGCTATAGGTTCGCTGTAGGTTCGCTCTTCCTTCGGTGTAGGCACAATTGGTATTATTTTAAGGTGTGTACTTATCTATTCATACTATTCAATATTTAAGCTGAGAAACGCATCTTCCCCGTTGATCCGCTTGACCCCATGTAATCCCGGAGCCCTACGAAACCTAAGGAATGACAAAAAAATAACCTTATTGATTGCTCAATAAGGTTAGGAACTTTAAGAGAGGTAGCGAGCGGATTTGAACCGCTGTACAAGGTTTTGCAGACCTCTGCCTAGCCGCTCGGCCACGCTACCGTCAAATGAGGTGCAAACATATAAATATTTATGTATTGCTCAAAAAAGTTTTAAGAAATACCTTTCAATTTAAATAAAAAAAGCCCTGAAAAGGGCTTTTTCTAATAAAACTATGAAGTATTACTCGGATTCTTCTTCGTCCTCTTTAGTGCTTTTTGCACTCTTTTTCGGCGCTTTTTGAGTATTGGCAGTCATTTGCTCTTTCAAAGATGA